>Ga0114976_10002341_pt1 | contig 11939 bp, 9 predicted proteins | sample S_130805_EF_Meta_FD_87319 | JGI IMG/M metagenome (GOLD analysis project Ga0114976, IMG submission 87319) | Freshwater microbial communities from Lake Simoncouche, Canada to study carbon cycling - S_130805_EF_MetaG | ecosystem: Environmental > Aquatic > Freshwater > Lake | place: Lake...
AGGATTTTCCATCCATCAACCGAATATTTTTCCTTTAATCCCTTCATTGCATCAATACAAAAAGTGTTTTGCTCAACAGAAGTTAGACTTGCTGCTCCTCTGCTGAGAAATTCCAGCCCAACCATTCCAGTTCCAGCAAATAAATCCAAGACTGAAGCTCCTTCAATGGTCATTTTATTTTCCATGATTGAACATAAGGCCTCCCGGCTTCGGTCCATGGTTGGACGGGAAGTAAATCCTTTTACCTCTCCGGTAACAGCGCCTTTGTATTTCCCAGCTATTATTCTCAAACTGAATAGATGGCAGAGTTTTCCTGATAGCCTTGCATTAATTTAAGCTCTTCCGGAATTGGAATCAGGGAAGAAACCAAGAAGCTAATCGGATAATTACCTTGGGTAACAGATTTTAGCAATTTAATTAATTCTTCAGCATTTTTCCAGGATAAAATACAAGGAACTTGAAGCTTTCCATCTTTAAGCCATGCCAGAGCTGCAACACCATTACCCAGATATAGGGCAACGGTAACAGCATTTTTATCAGACAGGTTCTGAAGCGTCTTAATAAGAGGAGTTACCGCATGGGTTTGTATCGGATTTGCAAAAAAGCGATCTGCATCTGCAAAAAAGGTAAGATTCTCTGCCCACGCTAAATCAAGATTATTATATCCTGTTTTATTTCTTCTGAGTCCCCAGGGTCTTAATCCTGAAGGTCCCTGCTGGAAAAAACGATTAAGAGAAAGCTCAGTTTCTGTTTCTGGCACAAGGATAAAATCCTGACAAAAAGAAAGAAGCAAGGTTTTACGGTATTGGTAGTGCAGAATACCGGAATGGTCGGCCATTAGAGATAAAGCTTCGCGGAAAGGAACAGCAGGAGAAACAGCAACACTGTAGTTTAAAACTAAAGTGCCCGAGAAATCCACTACGGAAGCTTCAAGTGTATTGGGAGTTCTATAGATAATGAGGTCTGAGCGTAGCGTGGACTCCAGCTGAGGTTGGGACAAGTCTTCCTTTGTTTCCATTTATACAAAGTTAACAGGCAGAAGATAAAATAAAGGCTCCCTTGCTTTCGTAAGTTTGTTGGATGAACTGGCAACCAAAAAATCCAGACTTTAAAAGACGGATAGAAACTTATCTGGAAAAGCAGCACTTCATGAAATATGTAGGCATGGTTTTGTGCGATATTGAGCCTGGCTATATAACGGCAGAATTGGATGTGCAAGCATTTCATCGTCAACAGGTTGGGTTCCTTCACGGAGGAGTAAGTGCTACTATTTGTGATATTGTTGCGGGTTTTGCAGCCTTTAGCCTGGTTCCAGAAGACACACACGTTGTTACTGGTGAGCTTAAAATTTCTTATTTGGAACCTGGTCGTGGGTCAAAGGTTCGAGCCACAGGAAAAGTAATTCGTCCGGGGCGTACTTTGAGTTTTTGTGAGGCAGAAGTAGAAGCATATCAGGAAGATAGGTGGGTACTTATAGCAAAAGCCACAACTACAATGGTCAATATTCCCAATCCGGTAACGTAAATGAACGGGCAATCCTTTATTTTTGAACTTCATACTGAATGAATAAGCCATTCCTTTTATTTCTGGTTTTCCTCTTTACTGTCAACTTTGGTGTTGCACAGTCGGATAAAATCAATTTTCATGCGGGATTTTCGTATGAGTTTGTTACCCTAAAAGTTAAGGACAATGTATCTGATGCGTTGTATCCCGGATATGCAGGGATAACTGCAGGACTTCATTACCAATTAATGCAGTCAAATGACGTTTTCGCGTTAACAGTCAATCCAAATGCAACTTTTGCCTTTACCTATTCAAGCTATTACGGCATGAATCTGATTGCTCAAGTGCCTGTTTATCTTATGGTTAGGGCAGGTGCAAACGCCACACGCTATAATGAACAAAAACTTGGTGTTGGCTTTGGGGTCGGAGGCGTTTTCAACTACATTCGTCAGGGAGTACTTACAACCAGAGGTTCAGAAATTCTTGATTTGCCCTTTGTTCAACCGAATGTAATGACAGAAGCAACTTTTAGCAACAATGGAAGAATTTACACGCTGAGAGTTCATTGGAATATGGTTGCAACAGAAGAAAAAATTACGCTTTCGGGAGATAGAATCCCTGTTTTAATGAGTAATTTTGGCTTTGGATTAGTTTACGGATTTTAACAAAACACTTTAACTGAATATGAAAATAATTGTGCCTATGGCAGGAATGGGTAAGCGTTTACGACCGCATACCTTAACAACACCAAAACCTTTGCTTCCAATTGCAGGCAAACCAATTGTTCAACGTCTTGTAGAAGATATTGCAGCTATTTGCAAAGGAAAGGTAGATGAAATTGCTTTTATCATAGGAGATTTCGGAAAAGAAACAGAACAAAACCTGTTAAATGTTGCGTCTTCTCTTGGAGCAAAAGGGAGTATTTATTATCAAGAACAACCACTTGGCACAGCACATGCCATTTTTTGTGCAGAACCTAGCTTGTCAGGCGAAATTATAGTAGCCTTTGCGGATACTCTATTTGCCGCTGATTTTACCCTTGATCCAACATATGATGGTACCGTTTGGGTAAAACAGGTTGAGGATCCCCGCGCATTTGGTGTGGTTAAAGTTGACGAATCCGGTATAATTACAGATTTTGTAGAAAAACCAGCAGAATTCGTTTCTGATCTTGCAATTATTGGAATTTATTATTTCAATAATGGAGCAACGCTAAAGTCGGAAATTCAATATTTGCTTGACAACAACATCATGGAAAAAGGGGAGTACCAGTTAACCAATGCCCTTGAAAACATGAAGAAAAAAGGCATGCGTTTTGGTGCCGGAAAAGTTGATGCCTGGATGGATTGTGGGAATAAAGAAGCATTACTCGATACCAACAGGAAAGTGCTAGGTATGATTGGAAGTTCCATTCACAAAGAGAGTAATCTGGATAATGTAACGCTGATAGAACCTGTATTTATTGGTAAGGGATCCAGATTAAGCAATGTTGTAATCGGTCCAAACGTAGCTATTGGGGAGAACAATTTGGTAGAAAATGCAGTAATCTCAGAATCCATTTTGATGGATAATGTGAAAGTAAAAAATGCAGTAATCTCCGAAACGATACTGGGCAAATTCAGTTTTGTCAATGGTCATCCTGAGGTATTGAATCTTGGTGATTACTCTTCAAGGTAATTTGTGAAATAGTTATGGTCTTATCTCTTGTTTTTCCAGAATAAACAGAATTTAAAACATAATTTTCCCAAAAATCTGTTTTTGAATTTCGCATAAGAATTGCCCTATTGGTAAACTCGGCTTCAGGACTGTGATCTGTATAAACGCGGTTTCCAGCCTTAAATGCAGAATCAATAGTTGTTTGTAACCTTTTTGGATTAATGCCTTTATCTAATAAAGTATAAGGCCCTTTTCTCAGATTTCCAGCGCTTTTACCTGTCCGGTAGGTTAGGATATTTTCATATAAAACCTGGTTTTCTGAGACAAATAAATCAGTTGAGTGATTCTGTATAAAAGTACATATTGATTTTTCTGGTTCCCCGTGGTTCATATATAGTGGAAGTACCCCGGAAGCAAGGTTCCAAAAACAAACTCCTGTTGCGGCAATAAGTAATGGTTTGGCCTCTGTAATACTCACAAGTATGATAACTGTTAGAAAAACTAACATAGTCATAAATTCTGCATTGCCATTTGATATAAGAGCAAATAAAAACTGGGTGATAAATAGTATATAGATAATACCTGCGATGTTTTTTTTCTTTAAAAGTTTTCTGCCTAAAACGATGCCATATATCAAAAAACCAAGTCCAATAATTCCCATAATTCCAAGTACAAAATCGTTTTGGAAGATATTTGGTATATTTCCATTTATTTGAATAAATGTTCTGAATAAATTAATTAATGCTAGTAAAAATGAAGTGGAATTCAGGGAAGCTGTTGCGCTTCCGGTAGCGTATTCCCCAGTTAAGAATAGTAGGAAACCAATATTTGATTCTGATTTTAAATAAAACAGCCAATAAATTAAACAATAACCCAAAAGAGGGATAAAAAACAGTACAGCTTTTTTTACAATTTTTCCATTCGATTTAAGAATAAGCCACAGACCAATAAAAACCCACCATACCAAATATAGTTGATGAAATAGTGCAGCCATTGCGCATAATGTCGAAACAAATAATATTTTTTCCTGATGTTTTAGCGCAAGGTGTAGTGCTGGAATGGCAAATAATAAAGGCAGGATATAGGTTTCTCCTTCAATACAATACCGCCAGAATCCGAAAGAGAATCCGGCCAATAAAATGCCTGCAAGACAGGTGTTAAAATCATGCCCAAGGCCTTTAAGCAACTTGTAGAAAAGATATAAGCATATGCCACCGCAAAGGCTGTTAATTGCGGAGGTAAGCCAAATGGTTTCTATACTGGAGAAGAGATGTCCTATACTGGTAATAAAGGGAATAAACAATAAATGATGAATGTAGGTATGCTTGATTGTGTACCTGATTTCGGAAGCATACCCCCAGGCGTCAATACCCGGATTTTCATTTGGAAAAAGCAAGTAAAGGCCTGTAAATAACAGACAAGTCAATACAGGAAGAAAGCTTTTAAAGTTAGATTGGGTCAAATGTTTTATTTTGCCAGCTTTCAAAGTAACGACAATGATAACAATTGGCATAGAAGGGGCGGAGTTTTTTGGATACCATGGTGTTTATCCTGAAGAAAGGATTACTGGAACAAGATTTACAGTTGATGTTCAAATCGTTACTGAAAGCAACTTCAATGGATTAACAGATCAGCTTTCCGAAACTTTAGATTATTCTGACGCATATAAAATAGTTTCGGAGATAATGTCCGTTCAGGTACAGTTGATTGAATCGTTGGTGTTTAAAATAGGGAAGGAATTAAGGGCAAAATTCCCATTATCCTCGTTAATTAAAGTACGGGTGAATAAATGGGCGCCACAGATAGGAGGAGTTTGTGAAAAAGTATATGTTGAAAGTGCTTTTTAATACGATTCAGGAAAATTCCTGAACAAAAGGTTTGGTCAAAAGCATAGGAAATGATACATTTGCAACTCTTAAAAAGGTGACGTGGCCGAGTGGCTAGGCACGGGTCTGCAACACCCTTTACGGGGGTTCGACTCCCTCCGTCACCTCAGAACCGGCTCAGGCAGCCGGTTTTTTTATTTTGTTTGTGCATAGACACAAAAAAGGGGCTGCCAATGGCAGCCCCTGAATCTTTTCGCTATACCGCTAATTAGTGCGCTACAGTGAATTTTTGTTGCCAGCTAGTGCTTCCAGCTTTCAAAGTCAGGAAGTAAATGCCAAAGTTCAAATCAGAAACATTAAGGCCAGTTTCGATAGTACCTGCACTGGTGTTACCCAGATTGATAGTACGAACTGTTTGACCTAAAGTATTAACGATTTCAATAGTAACATCAGATGCTACTGAAAGGTTGAAATTTAATTTAGTGTTACCATTTGCAGGGTTTGGATACAATGAAACACCAGAGATGTTTGCCAGATTATCATTCAATCCTGTGGTTGCATCAACTTCAAAATTTCTAACGTCAGATGCCATATACTGACCACCTTGACCTAAAATTGTTGTATTTGAGGTAAGTTTATAGTAACCGTTACCCCAAGCGCAGCACATGCCATCACCGTATGCATCATATATTTCAAATTTGTAGCAATCAACATTTGGTACATTGAAAGTTGAAGTATAAACGGTATTGTTTCCATACGTTCCAGTGCTTTGATAAAGTATAGAATTGGAACCATTGAACAATTTCCAGGAGGTTTCATCACCATAATTATCTGTTTTCAGTTCCAGAACAACTGTATTGCTTGTAGCAACGGAAGCCATACTTAGAGAAGTAGAAACACTGTTGTTCGCTGAATTGTTGTCAGTAGAAGTAATTGCAATAGTAACTGTAGTGCTAGCCGCAATATTTACATTTCCAAGGTCAACCAATTGAGTTGCATAAGTAGCAAGATTACCAGTCCAAGGGAAAGTAACTAAAACATTACTTGCAGCATCTGTAGCAGTAATTGTACAAGCTGTTAATGGATCAAGACCGTTGTTCTGTAATAACACTTTCAGGTTGAAGCTACCGCAGCTAGAAGTTTGACCTTCATAAGTCAAAATAGCAGGATCATTTGTTGTTGTAGCTACCGGACAAGCAGTTGCCAAAGCATGAATTTGAGCTGTATCAAGAGACTGGGAAAATTCGTTTACCAGACGATTAGGGCAAATGATGTACAGAGTAGGGAAGTAAGCTATCTGATAGGCAGTCATTACAGTAGAAACTGTAGGATTGAAAATCGGATAAGTTGTTCCAGTTACCCAGTCACCCTGTGTACTTGACCCAGTTCCCTGAAGATCAGCAAGAGTTGTTGCAACATCTCCTTCAATGTAAAGAACCGTCAATTCGTCTGTTCCACTTGGACCATACGCATCGTAAACTTCTCTCAATTTATGGGTAGAATGATAATTCCAGCATGGGCCACACCAAGTTGCTGAAAAATCAATAATAACTGATTTACCTTGATCTAAAACATCATACAAATGGAAAGAATTTCCATTAATGTCGTTTAGGGTAAAGTCAGCGGCAACAGAATTTGCCGGTAGCTGAGCATATGCATTTGCAGATGCCAGAATAGCTACTACACTTAATACTTTAAGAATTAGTTTCCTCATTGTTATTAAAAAAAAGTATTTCGAAGGTAGAAGTTTCTATTCAGGTTTCAAAATTTTTTACTCAAAAAAGTTTCAAATCCTGTTGATTGGTAGAATTTTCTGGCTCACCGGTATCATTTTCGTGTTTTAACATGGAAATCCTGGAATTGATTTCGGCCAGTTTTTCTATCGAAGAAACTTTTTCACTGCCAATTCTGGTACCTAAAGCCTTTATTCCTCTCACCTCAGAACTTTCTGTTAAATCAAATTCCCTTGGAGGGGGAAGCACACCCTTTTCTTTTGCAAACGATATTTTTACCTTCAGTTCTTGGTCGGCCAGAGAAGAAAATTCAAGCTTAGAACCCGGACTTTCACTTATAAAAGGTATTTTTTTGCCTTCCTGAACCTCTTCCACCAAAAATCTTTTTAGGTACCAGGTTTTTTTCTCGCCTTCTAAATAAACTGCTGAGCAAATAATTTCAGGGTTGAATTTTTCAATATGAACCAAGCCATCATCAAACTTTACGGTCAGGTCAAATCCAGTAAGCTCATAATAACCAGCCTTATAAACTGCCAGAATTTTATCTCCACCTTCAAAGGAACCCAAATAAGTCCCTCTGCTATCAGTATTCAGCCGTCTCAGGACTTCATCATACCATATTTTTCTGCCACTAAGGGTTGATATTCCTCTGGATTTCAGAACTACCTTTTTTACTTCATATTTCGAAACCAGATTACCCGCAACACCTCTGCCTTTAATTCCAAGTTCGCCGAGATCCTGATCGAAAACCAACTTACGGAGTCGGGTATTGGGTTTCAGATGAACTGTTACAATTTCACCTTCACCATTTGGATTGGCTGTGAAATATAAAATTCTCGATCCCTTGGTTCCTTTTGTGAGGTCATATTCTTTATCGCGGGTAATTCCTAAAACTTGGAATCTCTTCATATAAGCAGGACCTTTTGGGCCATCAGAATACATCAGGTTGTATACTGTCCGGTCATCATTCTTGTTGAAGATTCCTGCATGTATGATTCCCTTTCCGATAAAAACTTTATCGGATACTTTAACCACTTTAAAAGTTCCGGTTTCGAGAAAAACGATGATATCATCAATATCGGAACAGTCACATAAAAATTCATCTTTTTTCAAGCCGGTGCCAATGAAACCTTCGGCTCTGTTGAGATAAAGTTTTTGATTGGCAATTGCAACTTGAGCTGCAGCTATCTTATCGAAAATACGAATTTCTGTTTTTCTTTCTCTTCCTTTACCATATTTTTTTAGCAATTCAGAGAACCAATTTATAGTATATTCATTAAGGTTGGCAAGGTAATTTTCTGTTTCCGCAATGGTATCTTCAGTATTTCTAATTTCTTCTTCTGCTTTAAAAGAGTCAAATTTTGAAATTCTTTTAATTCGGATTTCAGTTAGTTTTACCAGATCTTCCTCTGTAATAATTCTGTAAAACTGCTTTTTGTACGGGGCAATCCCTAAATCAATTGCCTTAATTACTGCTTCCCAGGTCTCACATTCTTCAATTTTACGATATATTCTTTTTTCGATAAATATCTTTTCTAGTGAGGAAAAGAGATGTTTTTCTTTTAATCCTGCGAGTTTTATTTCCAGTTCGCGACCGAGAAGAACCTTGGTTCGAAATGTACAGTGTTTCAGGATTTCATTTACTGGCATGAACCTCGGTTTTTCCTCCATTACCACACAGGCATTTGGAGAAATACTTACTTCACAATCTGTAAATGCAAATAGAGCATCAATGGTAATGTCTGGGGAAATACCAGGAGCTAGGTGAACTAAAATTTCGACTGAACTACCCGTATTATCTTCAACTTTTCGGATTTTTATTTTCCCTTTTTCATTTGCGTTGACAATGGAATCAATCAGACTTTCTGTTGTAGTGCCATAGGGAATTTCAGAGATTAGTAATGTTTTTTTATCTTTTTCTGTTATTTTAGCTCTGATTCGAATTTTTCCGCCTCGGAGTCCTTCATTATATTGAGAAACGTCTGCGAGCCCTCCGGATGGAAAATCTGGAACCAGGGAAACTGTTTTTCCTTTGAGAATTTGAATTGCGCCTTCAATCAGTTCACGGAAATTGTGAGGCATGATTTTCGTTGCAAGTCCTACTGCGATTCCTTCTACGCCTTGAGCCAGTAAAAGGGGGAATTTAACAGGAAGAGTTATCGGCTCATTATTTCTGCCATCGTAGGAAAACTGCCATTCAGTAGTCTCTTCATTGAATAAAATATCTCTGGCAAACTTTGATAATCTTGCCTCAATATACCTTGGAGCTGCGGCACTATCCCCTGTTGAAGGATCACCCCAGTTTCCCTGACAATCAATTAATAGATTTTTTTGCCCCAGTTGTACTAGCGCATCACCAATAGAAGCATCGCCATGAGGATGATACTTCATGGAATGCCAGATAATATTTGCAACTTTATTATAACGCCCATCCTCCATTTCATTCATAGAATGGAGGATTCTTCTTTGAACGGGTTTCAGGCCATCATTTATGTGAGGGACAGCTCTTTCAAGAATTACATACGAAGCATAATCCAGAAACCAGGTTTGGTACATTTCATTCAGATCCCTTGTTTCAGCAAGACTTCCGTCCTGAAATTTTGGAGGCTGGTTATCTGTAGGTTCCTTCCCTGAACTGCCCTTTTTATTTTTTCCGGTACTCATTTTTTCAGGCTTCCTCTAAAATGTTTTTTTCTAATTTAAGATTCCCAATAATGAATTCCTGTCTTTCAGAGGTATTTTTCCCCATGTAATATTCCAACAATTGTTGAATTGTAGATTCCCGGGAAAGGACAACTGGTTCCAGTTTCATATCTTTTCCAATAAATTGTGCAAATTCATCTGGAGAAATTTCACCTAAACCCTTAAATCGGGTAATCTCAGGTTTTGGTCCCAATTGCTTAATTGCATCCATGCGTTCCTGATCGGTATAGCAATAGCGGGTTTCCTTTTTATTCCTTACGCGGAACAAAGGAGTTTGTAATATATACAGATGACCATTACGAACGAGTTCTGGAAAAAACTTTAAAAAATAGGTCATTAGCAGCATACGAATATGCATTCCATCAACATCTGCATCTGTTGCCAGGACAATGTTATTAAACCTGAGATGTTCAATACCATCTTCCACATTTAAGGCATGAAGCAAGAGGTTAAATTCCTCATTTTCATAAACTACTTTTTTTGTCTGACCAAAGCAATTCAAAGGTTTTCCTTTCAAACTAAATACTGCCTGACTGTTCACATCTCTTGCTTTAGTAATTGAGCCGGAAGCAGAATCACCTTCAGTAATAAAAAGGGTAGAATCGAGTGAACCTGTAACAGCACCATCGGTTAAATGAATTTTACAATCTCTGAGTTTGCGATTATGGATGCTGGCCTTTTTAGCTCTTTCATTTGCCAGTTTTTTTATTCCAGCAATTTCTTTTCGTTCTCTTTCAGACTGAAGTATTTTCTTTAAAAAAATATCGGCAGTTTCAGGATTTTTATGTAAATAATTGTCTAATTCTTTTTTTATAAAATCATTAATCCAAGTTCTGATTTGAGGGCCTTCCGGGCTGGTTACCACAGAGCCGAGTTTAGTTTTAGTTTGAGATTCAAAAACAGGTTCCTGAATTCGTACACTGACAGCCGCAATAATTGAAGTGCGCACATCCGCCGCATCAAATTCTTTCTTGTAAAATTCTCTGACGGTTTTAACAACTGCTTCTCTGAAAGCGGCCTGATGAGTACCGCCCTGAGTTGTGTACTGTCCATTTACAAAGGAATAATATTCTTCTCCATACTGACTGCCGTGGGTCATGGCAATCTCAATGTCATTACCTGAAAGGTGAATAATAGGGTAAAGGGTATCTTCGCCTGCATTTCGGATAAGTAAATCTTTGAGGCCATTTTCTGAAAAAAACTTCTGTCCATTCAGAATTAAGGTAAGTCCTTTATTCAGGTAAACATAGTTCCAGATTTGCTTTTCAACATATTCTGAGATAAATCTAAAATTCCTGAAAATCGTTTCATCTGGAATAAAGGTAATTAAGGTGCCAGCTCTCTGATTACTAGCTTCTTCTTTAGATTCTTTTACCAATTCACCGCCTTTAAATTCAACGGTTTTGGTTTTACCATCTCTGAAGGATTGAGCAATAAATTGTTGAGAAAGCGCATTAACAGCCTTTGTTCCAACTCCATTTAAGCCAACAGATTTCTGGAATGCTTTGCTGTCATATTTACCACCTGTGTTAATCTTTGAAACACATTCAACCAGTTTACCTAATGGGATGCCTCTGCCGTAATCACGAACTGTTACACCATGTTCCGTGATATTAATCTCAATGGTGCGACCAGCTCCCATGACAAATTCATCTATGGAGTTGTCAATAATCTCCTTGAGCAATACATAAATTCCATCATCAGGGGCTGATCCATCGCCTAGTTTGCCGATATACATACCGGGACGTAAACGGATATGTTCACGCCAGTCCAGCGATCGAATACTTTGTTCGTCGTAGGTATTGTCTAAAAGGGACTTTTGCGCCATAAGCCCACTAAGTTACCTTTGCTATTGCTAAAAATGTTAGCAAAAATAATGTGAATATGTTAATTACTCCAAATTCCGGTTTATTACGACTTTGAAATTACCAGTATTTTCACAACATGTAATCTTTAGCAGATACATGCCAGATTGGAGGAAATCTGTAGAAAAAGATGTTTTTCCGGAGTAAAGAGACAAAATGTCTTTGAAAATCAAACGACCATTCAAGTCGCTAAGTTCCATTGAAACCTGTCCAGTAAAGGTTTTGGAAGATTCAATAAAAATTGTAGTTCCAGTAAGTGGATTTGGATAAACTTTAAATCCTGAGGATGAAATTTTACTCTGAGGTATTAAAACGGTTGATCTTTCGAATAAGGCAAAACCGCCACAATAATTGCCAATTGCAAATTCCGGGTCTCCGTCCCCAGTTAGGTCAGCAGCTGCAAAAGTTGTTCTACCCCCCTCTTTAAATTCCATAAAAAAGGAATCTACTAAGGTGAAAGAGCCCGAAAGATTTCCATCAATATTTCCATACTGGAAAATCATACCTCTTTCAGAACCCAAAAAGAGGTCATAGGCTCCGGGTACATTATATTCCATAAAAAATGGAGTGCTATATCCTGTGCAGCAATCTTCTTCAATTTCCACTCCACCAAAAAAATCATTGTCCGGCACAGAAGCGTACTGAAAAGAACT
>Ga0114976_10002342_pt1 | contig 11936 bp, 12 predicted proteins | sample S_130805_EF_Meta_FD_87319 | JGI IMG/M metagenome (GOLD analysis project Ga0114976, IMG submission 87319) | Freshwater microbial communities from Lake Simoncouche, Canada to study carbon cycling - S_130805_EF_MetaG | ecosystem: Environmental > Aquatic > Freshwater > Lake | place: Lake...
ACCAGAAGCCGATGAGCAGGTAGGACGCGAGGCCCACGCCTTCCCATCCCACATACAGCAGCAGGTAGTTGTTGGCGAGCACCAGAAGGAGCATGGCGCCAACGAAGAGGTTGAGGTAGCCGAAGAACTTGCGGCGGTTCTCGTCGTGGGCCATGTAACCCAGGGAGTAAATGTGGATCAGGGTGCCGACCACGGTGATGAGCAGGACGAACACGATCGACAACTGGTCGAGCTGGAACGCCATGTTGACCTGGAACTTGTCGACAAGAACCCACGTGTAGAGGTCCTGACTCACGGATCGTGATTCCGCCGGACGGCCAAACAACTCGAACACCATCACGACCGCGAGCACGGCCGATGCGGCAACGGTGAGAATGCCGAGGTAGGGACCCCAAGAATTGGTGCGTCGACCCAGGAGCAGAAGGATCGCGGCGCCGGCGAACGGCAGCGCGATGATCACCCAGATGAGGGAGAAGATTCCCTCGGCGGGCATGACATCGGTCACGGTGCGGTTCCTCTCGGGTCCGTCAGTACTTGAGCAGGTTGGGCTCGTCGACCGAAGCCGAACGGCGGGTGCGGAACACGGTGACGATCAGCGCAAGGCCGACCACCACCTCGCATGCGGCAACGACCATGACGAAGAACGCGACGACCTGTCCGTCAAGGTTGCCGTTCATGCGGGCGAAGGCCACGAATGCGAGGTTTGCGGCGTTGAGCATGAGCTCGACCGACATGAACACGATGATCGCGTTGCGACGCACCAGAACGCCTATGGCGCCGATGCTGAACAGGATCGCCGACAGCACGATGTAGTTGTCGGGATTCACTGGGTGCCCCCTCGGAAATGGCCTTGACTTCGTCGAGTTCGACATGATCGACGGGAGCGACGTCGCCCCGTGCACGCACGGGCGCAGGAATGCTCTCCATCAAAGGCGTGCCATCGGGCAACAGGGCCGGAGTATCGACAGCGTTGTGTCGGGCGTAGATGCCGGGGTTGGGAAGGTTGCCCGGATGCACCGTGCCGCGAAAGCGCGCGATGGAGAGCACCTTCTGCGTGGGCTTGGCGATCCAGCGCTCACGATGCGCCAAGACCATCGCGCCCATGGCCGCGGTGATGAGCAGTGCCGACGTGGCTTCGAACGGAATGAGGAAGGTGGTGAACAGCAGGCGGGCAATGCCCTGCACGTTGCCACCGTCGACCGTATTGGCATCTTCGAGGCCGAGGTCGGGTGCACCGGTGAGCGAGCTGCCGATACCCCAGACCAGCAGGATGGCAAGACCCAGCGTGAGGAGAATGGCGGGGATCCGCTGGCCCTTGATGGTCTCGATGAGTGAGTCAGATGAATCGACGCCGACCACCATGAGCACAAACAAGAACAGCATCATGACGGCGCCCGTGTAGACCACGATCTGCACCATGCCCAAGAACGGCGCGGAGTTGGCGACATAAAGAATCGCCAGATTGATCATGGTCAAGGCGACCCACAACGCGCTGTGCACGGCCTTGCGCGACACAACCATGCCGACCGCGCCGAGCACTGCCAAGATCGCACAGATCCAAAAGACAACCGTCTCGCCGGTGTTCATGAGGTCGCCTCCTGCTCGCGGATGCCCGTGGAGGTCACGCGATTGGCGTAGTAGTCCTGCTCGGTCGAACCCGGCACCATCGCGTGCGGCGGGGCCTGCATGCCCGGCAACAATGGAGCAAGCAGATCGGACTTTTCGAAGATCAGCTTCTCGCGACTGTCGTCGGCAAGCTCAAACTCGTTGGTCATGGTGAGTGCACGCGTGGGACACGCCTCGATGCATAGCCCGCACAGGATGCAGCGCAGGTAGTTGATCTGGTAGACGCGGCCGTAACGCTCACCGGGTGAGTAGCGCTCAGTGTCGGTGTTGCCGGCTCCTTCGACAAAGATCGCGTCGGCCGGGCACGCCCAAGCGCAAAGCTCGCAGCCCACGCACTTCTCCAAGCCGTCGGGCCAGCGATTGAGTTGGTGGCGGCCGTGGAACCGCGGCTTGGTGGGCACCTTCTGCTCGGGGTATTGCTCAGTGACGACCTTCTTGAACATGGTCAGGAAGGTGACGCCAAAGCCGCGTACCGCCTGCGGGGTTTCAGCCACGGGTGACCTCCTTGATGTCGGGGGTTGCTGCAGTGATGGCAGCGGCCTGTCCGGAGCGACGCGGGGTGAAGCTGAACGTCTCACCCGGCATCGGCGGCACGGGGAACGAGGTCTGCGCTGCGGATTCGGCGAGGACCTCAGCCTCAGCTTCTGCTTCCTTGCGGGCACGACGCTCGGCCGCTCCCTGAAGAAGCCAGATGGCTAGGAGCACGATGATCAGGGCTGCAATGCCACTGGCCAGGATGCTCGTACTGCTCATCGCCGACTCGCTGCGTAGCTGGCGCGCGACCGCCACGATGACGATCCACACGATCGAGATCGGGATGAGCATCGTCCAGCCGAACTTCATGAACTGGTCGTAGCGGTACCTCGGCAGGGTGCCGCGAAGCCAGATGAAGATGAAGATAAAGATCTGCACCTTGATGAGCCACCACAGAATTGGCCACCAGCCGGTGTTGGCGGCATCCCACAGCGAGATCGGCCACGGTGCCCGCCAGCCACCAAGGAAGAGCGTGGTCGCCAAAGCCGAGACAGTGACCATGTTGATGTACTCAGCGAGGAAGAACAGCGCGAACTTCAGCGACGAGTACTCGGTGTGGAAGCCGCCAACGAGCTCGCCTTCGGCCTCGGGGAGGTCAAACGGGGCACGGTTGGTTTCGCCGACCATCGCCGTGCAGTAGATGAGGAAGGAGGGCAGCAGGATGACCGCGAACCACACGGGCTGCTGTGCGTTGACGATGTCGGACGTGGACATGGAGCCCGCGTAGAGGAAAACCGCGACGAACGAAAGGCCCATGGCGATTTCGTAAGAAATGATCTGCGCGGTCGAGCGCAGGCCGCCCAGAAGTGGGTACGTGGAACCTGACGACCAACCAGCGAGCACGATGCCGTAGATCCCGATCGAGGCAATGGCTAGAACGTAGAGGACCGACACCGGGAAGTCAGTGAGCTGCAGCGGCGTCTCGACACCGAAGATCGACACGGTGGGTCCGAACGGAATCACGGCGAAGGCCAAGAATGCACACGTGGCCGAGATGACCGGTGCGATCCAGTAGACCGCAAGGTGTGCGGTGGTGGGAATGATTTCTTCCTTCAGCGCGAGCTTGATGCCGTCCATTAGGGACTGCAGCAGACCGAAAGGTCCGACGCGGTTGGGCCCGATGCGGTTCTGCATACGCGAGACAACCTTGCGCTCCCACCAGATGGTGAACAGCGTGAGGAGCACGAGGATCACGAAGATGGCGACAACCTTGAGAATGACCAGCCACCACGGATCAATGCCAAACATCCCGAACTGCGAGCCGGTCATGCCGCACCTCCAGCAGTAATGACGACCGATGCACCGGCTGACACGCTGAGATCGCGCGCCACGTGGCAGTCAGACGACAGCTGCGGCAGCCACACGACGCCGTCAAGAACCTCGCCAATCTCGACCGGCAGAGTGAGCGAGCCGTGCGCGGTATGCACTCGCACGGTGTCGGTGACACCCGCACGTGATGCTGTCGCGGCAGACATGCGTGCCACCGTGGGTCGCGCGGTGGCAGCCAGATGGGGCTCGCCCTGCTGCATCACGCCGTCGTCGAGAAGCTGACGCCACGTGGCGAGCACTACGCCATCGCCTGGAGAACCGGCAGCGACCGTGGGGGCAGCGCTGCGCGCACCAGACCAGGGGCCCAGGGCGCCAAGTTCGCGGCGTACATCGTTGACGTCCATCGGTGCACGCACGCCGATCTCGTCAGACAGCATGCCGAGCACGCGGACGTCGCTCATCATCAGCGCGTCGCGAAGCACCTGCGCGAACGGCCGCGGACGGCCTTCCCAATTGAGGAAGGTGCCGGACTTCTCGGTGACCACTGCCACCGGGAGCACGACATCGGCGGCTTCGGTGACCATGGAGTGGTGGTTCTCAAGCGACACCACGAAGCCCGCACCGTAAATGGCCGCGCGCGCCGCCTGCGGATTGGCGTAATCGTCGGGATCGACACCCGCCACCACAAGTGCGTCGACGTGGCCGTTGGCCGCGGCCGACATAAGTGCGTCGCCGGACATGCCCTTGGCCGGGAGGGCATCGATGCCCCACAGCGCCATCACCTGCGCCTTGGCTGTCGCGTCATCAAGCGGACGGCCGCCAGGAAGCAGACCGGCCAAGGCACCGGCGTCGAGGGCACCGCGCTCCCCCGCACGTCGAGGGACCCACGCCAGACGCGCACCGGTGGACTGCGCCACCTGCACAGCGGCGCTGAGCGCGCCCGCTGCACCGGCGAGACGTTCGCCAACCATGATGACCGCGCCCGGCTGCCCCAGCAGCGAGCGCACATCGTCGGGCAGCGTGGCAAGTGCACGCGCCTCATCGCCCGGACGAGTAGCCAGGAGTCGCCCGTTGACCTTGGTGAGTCCCGCGGTGGCCACCGAGCTGATCGACACCACGCGAGTACCGCGACGCGAAGCCTTGCGCAGGCGCAAAAACACAATCGGCGACTCATCTTCGGGCTCAAAGCCCGCCAGAAGCACGATGGGTGCCGACTCGAGGTTGTCGTACGAAACCGAGACGGGCGTGCCAGCGACGGTGGCTGCCAGGAACTGCGCTTCCTCGTCGGAGCTCAGGCGTGAGCGGAAGTCGATGCTGTCGGTGCCGAGGGCCACACGTGCGAATCGCGCATAGGCGTAGGCGTCTTCCATGGTGACGCGTCCGCCGACAAGCACACCGGCGTTACCGCGAGCCGCCGCTAATCCGCGGGCAGCCACGGTGAGAGCTTCGGGCCACGACGCCGGCCGCAGTTCACCATTCTCACGCACCAACGGAGTCGTGAGTCGACCCTCGGTGAGATACGAGAACGCGAATCGACCTTTGTCGCAGTTCCAGTCTTCGTTAACGTCGGCGTTCTCCCACGCCAGGCGTCGAGTGACGACACCGCGGCGATAGTCGGTGCGCATCGAGCAGCCCGATGCGCAGTGCTCGCACGTGGTGGGCGTTGAGACGAGATCGAACGGCCGCGACTTGAAGCGATACGACGCACTGGTGAGGGCACCCACCGGGCAGATCTGCACCGTGTTGCCGGAGAAGTAGGAGTCGAACGGCACATCAGGGGCCGTTCCGACGATCTGGTGCGCGCCGCGCTCGAGGAGTTCGATGAACGGATCACCGGCGATCTGCTCGGCGAATCGCGTGCAGCGTGCACACGAGACGCAGCGTTCGCGATCGAGCAGGACCTGTGCGCTGATGCTGACGGGCTTGTCGAAGGTGCGCTTTTCACCCTCGAAGCGCGACTCGGGACGGCCGATGCTCATGGCCTGGTTCTGCAACGGGCATTCGCCACCCTTGTCACACACGGGGCAGTCGAGCGGGTGGTTGAGGAGCAAGAACTCCATGACGCCTTCTTGCGCGAGGCGCGCAACATCGGACGACTGCTGAGTCCGCACCACCATGCCGTCATTGAGCGTCTGTGCGCAGGCCGGCTGGGGCTTGGGCATGCCCTCGACCTCGATGAGGCACGCGCGGCACGCAGCAACGGGATCCAGAAGCGGGTGATCGCAGAAACGCGGCACTTCGATGCCCAGCTGCTCAGCCGCACGGATGACCAGCGTGCCCTTAGGCACCTGGATGGTGACATCGTCGATCGTGACCGTGATGAGGTCGGTGACCGGTGCAACATCGCTGCCGGGTGTGTTTGCGCCGGAATTGCTGGTGACGGTCATCGAGCCATCGCTCCCGAGAACACGTAGGCCGCCTCGGGCGGGAACTGGGCATCGACCGAGGTGCGCTGGGCAGCCTCGAACTCCTCGCGAAAGTACTTGAGGGCTGACGGGTAAGGAGTCGCGGCTGCATCGCCGAGTGCACAGAAAGATCGGCCCATGATCTGACCACACAGGTTCTGCAAAGTGTCGACCTCGGCCGCCGTGCCTTCACCGTGCTCAAACTTCTTGAGCACGCCGGTGATCCAGTAGGTGCCCTCGCGGCAGGGCGTGCACTTGCCGCATGACTCATGCTTGTAGAACTCCAGCCAACGGGTGACGGCCTTGACGACACTGACGGTCTCGTCGAACAGCATCGGCGTTCCCGTACCCAGCATCGTGCCGGCAGCAGCCATGTCCTCGTACGTCAGTGGAGTGTCGAGGTGATCGGGGGTGAGCATCGGCACTGACGAGCCGCCCGGCAGCCAGAACTTGAGCTGATGACCGGTGCGAATGCCGCCCGCGTAGTCGAGCAACTCGCGCATGGTGATGCCCAGAGGTGCTTCAAAGATGCCGGGATTGTTGACGTGACCCGACACCGCCCACACCTTGAACCCCGGGGACTTCTCGGTGCCGAACTTGCGGAACCAGTCCACGCCACGCTCGACGATGAAGGGAATGTTGACGATGGTCTCGACGTTATTGACCACCGTCGGTGAGGCATACAGACCGTGGGTGGCGGGAAACGGCGGCTTGAGACGCGGCTGACCGCGCAAGCCTTCGAGACTGTTGAGGAGTGCGGTTTCTTCGCCGCAGATATAGGCACCTGCGCCGGAGTGCACCACGATCTCTAGGTCGAAGCCGCTGCCTTGGATGTTGGTACCGAGGAGGCCGGCTTCCTGCGCTTCACGCACGGCACGCCACACGCGACGGATGGCCTCGGGGACCTCACCTCGAATGTAGATGAAAGCGTGGTTCGCGCGAATGGCGTAGGAGGCGATGATGACGCCCTCGACCAGCGAATGCGGATTCGCCATCATCATCGGCACGTCTTTGCATGCACCCGGCTCGGACTCATCGGCGTTGACCACCAGGTAGTGCGGCTTGCCGTCGTTCTGCGGAACGAAGCTCCACTTCAGGCCGGTGGGGAAACCGGCTCCGCCACGACCGCGAAGTCCGGAGTCCTTGACCATGCCGATGATGGCGTCGGGCTCCATGCCCAGCGCGGTACGCAGTGCCTGATAGCCACCGTGACGGCGGTACCCATCGATGGTGAACAGCTCAGGGTCGTCCCAGTGCTCGGTGATGACCGGAGTAAGTGGCATTGGTCAGCCTCCCTGTACCTGAGGTGCCGTCATGCCGCGTTCCTTCGCCACGCGAAGTCCGGCAAGCATCTTGTCGTCGACCACGCGACCTTCAGCGGCCAGGCCGTCGTCGGGGAACGCAAGACTGCGCTCGGTAGCGCGAAGATCGCGAATGACGGGTCCTCGGGTGGACTCCACGCGCTCGCCGCGAGCAAGACGATCGATGACGTCAACGGCCGAGGTGGGCGTGACGTCGTCCATGAACTCCCAGTCGACGGTCATGACAGGAGCGTGCGTGCACGCCGCCTGGCATTCGATCTTGTGCAGGGTGAACTCGCCATCGGCCGTGATGCCTTCGGATGAAAGTCCGAGACGATCACACAGTCGGTCGAACACCGCGTCGCCACCGAGCAGGCCGCAGCCGGTGTTGGTGCACACCCCAATGTGGTGAGTCCCCCACTCTTCGGAGTCGTACATCGAGTAGAAGGTCGCGACCGCATTGACCTCGGCCTCGCTGATACCCAGCGCGTCGGCGCACGCATGGATGCCATCGGGAGTGACAGCACCCTCGACGCTCTGAAGCAGGTGCAGCATCGGCATCACCGAGGACTTCGCCTGGGGATACCGAGCGGCGAGCTCGGCGAGCTCACGGCGGGTCTGTTCGGTGATAGCCACGTCGTCTCCTAGCGGTCCACGCCGCCCATGACGGGATCGATGCTGGCGACAGCAGCGATGACGTCGGCGATCATCGAGCCCTCGCACATGGCGGCAAGGGACTGCAGGTTGTTGAACGAGGGGTCACGGAAGTGCACGCGATAGGGGCGCGTGCCGCCAGCACTGACGATGAGGCAGCCGAGCTCACCCTTGGGCGACTCGATAGCCGAGTAGGTCTGGCCGGCCGGGACGCGGAAGCCTTCGGTGACGAGTTTGAAGTGGTGGATCAGCGCTTCCATCGACTCCGACATGATCTCGCGGATGTGATCAAGTGAGTTGCCCTGACCATCAGCGCCGACCGAGAGCTGGGAAGGCCATGCGATCTTCTTGTCGGCCACCATGACCGGACCGGGCTTGATGCGATCCAGGCACTGCTCAACGATGGAGATCGACTCCTGCATCTCCTGCAAACGGATAAGGAAACGGCCATACACATCGGATGTGCTGGCGGTGGCCACGTTGAACTCGTAGTTCTCGTAGCCGCAGTAAGGCTGCGACTTGCGCAGGTCGTGCGGCAGGCCGGTCGAGCGAAGCACCGGGCCGGTGATGCCCAGGGCCATGCAGCCAGCAAGGTCGAGGTAGCCCACACCGGAGGTACGGCCCACCCAGATGCTGTTGTCGACGAGCAGATCGGCCGTGTCCTTGAGCCGCTTCTTGAGCAGCGGCAGCATCTCGCGGATCTCCTGCTCGGCTCCGGCCGGCAGGTCCTGCGCGACTCCGCCCGGGCGGATGTAGGCGTGGTTCATGCGAAGGCCGGTGATGAGCTCGAAGATTTCTAGGATCAGCTCGCGCTCGCGGAAGCCAAACTCCATGGCGGTGAGAGCGCCGAGCTCCATGCCTCCGGTGGCCAGGGCCACAAGATGGCTGGAGATGCGGTTGAGCTCCATCATCATCACGCGGATGACCTTGGCGCGCTCAGGAACCTGGTCGGTGATGTCGAGAGCCTTCTCGACAGCGAGGCAGTAGGCGGTCTCGTTGAACAGCGGCGTGAGGTAATCCATGCGCGTGACGAACGTGACGCCCTGAACCCAGGAGCGGTACTCCATGTTCTTTTCAATGCCGGTGTGCAAGAAGCCGATGCCGCATCGCGACTCGGTGACCGTTTCGCCATCGAGTTCGAGGATCAGTCGCAGCACTCCGTGCGTGGAGGGATGCTGCGGACCCATGTTGACGACAATGCGCTCCTGCTCGCCGTCGGGCGCTGCAGAGACGGTGTCCCAGTCACCACCGGTGACCGTGTAGATGCGGCCCTCGGTGGTCTCGTAGGAACCGGCTACGCTGAAGGTGACGTGGTCGGTAGACATCAGTTGTAGGCCCTCCGCTGATCCGGCGGCGGCGTTGTGGCGCCCTTGTACTCAACGGGGATGCCGCCGAGGGGGTAGTCCTTGCGCTGCGGGTGGCCGTACCAGTCGTCGGGCATGAGGATGCGCGTGAGTGCCGGGTGGCCTTCGAAGTTGATGCCGAACATGTCCCAGGTCTCGCGCTCGTGCCAGTCGTTGGCCGGGTAGACCGGAACGATGGACGGGATGCGTGCGTCGTTGTCGGGCACGGACACTTCCACGAACACGCGAGTGTTGTGGGTGATGGACAAGAACGGATAGACCGCGTGAAGTTCGCCTACGCCTTCGGCCGGGTAGTGCACTCCGGTGACACCGAGACAGATCTCGTAACGCAGTGCGGGTTCATCGCGCAGGACCGTCGCGAACGTCACGAGGTGCTCGCGACGCACGTGATAGGTGATCTCGTCGCGGAAGATGACGACCTTCTCGATGGCGTCGGTGGCCGGCACATTGCGAGCCACAAGCGAGAGTTCGATCTCATCGCTGACCTCGTCGAACCATCCGCCGAACGGACGCTGGGCAGGAGCCGGAAGAACAATGGGCTCAACCAGGCCACCGAAACCGCTGGTGTCGCCTGAGCCGGACACACCGAACGAACCCTGGCGGATTCCGATGACCTCGAGCTCGCGCACGCCTTCAGGAACTGTGGGCAAGGACTCACTCATCGAAGCAGGCCCTTCATCTCCAGTGTCGACGGGGCAGCCAGCGCGAGCTGCTCCTGCTCCACAATCTCGGCCTTGCGATTGGGCCCGAGCTTGGTGTCCTGAATCTTGTCGTGCAGCTTCAAGATCGCGTCGAACAGCATCTCCGGGCGAGGTGGGCAGCCCGGCAGGTAGATGTCGACCGGCACGATGTGGTCGACGCCTTGCACGATCGCGTAGTTGTTGAACATGCCGCCACTGGAGGCGCACACGCCCATGGCGATGACCCACTTGGGTGCAGGCATTTGGTCGTAGATCTGACGGACAACCGGGGCCATCTTCTGGCTGACGCGCCCGGCCACGATCATGAGGTCGGCCTGACGCGGTGAAGCGCGAAACACCTCCATGCCAAAGCGGGCGATGTCGAAGCGAGGACCACCGGCGGCCATCATCTCGATGGCGCAACAGGCAAGACCAAAGGTGGCCGGCCACAGCGAGCCTTTGCGCGCGTATCCCGCGAACTTCTCGACCGTCGTCAGGAGCAGACCGGACGGCAGTGCCTCTTCAAGACCCATGGTTTCTCCGTCAGTCCCACTCGAGTCCACGTCGACGCCACACATAGGCGTAGACGACAAGGACGGTAATGATGAACAGGATCATCTCGATCAGCCCGAACATTGCGAGCTGGTCAAACGCGACCGCCCACGGGTACAGGAACACAATCTCAATGTCGAACACGATGAACAACATGGCGGTCAGGTAGTACTTGACCGGAAAACGACCGCCGCCGATGGGCTGCGGGGTGGGCTCGATGCCACATTCGTAGGCATCGCGCTTGGCCCGGTTGTAGCGCTTGGGGCCGGTCAGTGATGCGGTGGTGACCGAGAATGCTGCAAAGGCAAAGGCCAGGATGCCGAGGATGAGAATCGGGGTGTAAACGTTCACGCCCGGACTTCTCCCTTCGCAAATGAGCGACCACCGCATCGAACGCGCAATCGCCTTCTACCGGCACGCCGCAGCATAGTGGGGGTTACTGGACTGCAGAACCGACCCTCGGGCGCACCGCGCGGTGCAGGGCCACAATGCCGCCGTTGAGATCTCGCCATTGCACTCGCGTCCACCCGGCGTTCACAATCTCGGCCGCAAGTGAGCGCTGATCGGGCCACGCTCGGATGGATTCGGCCAGATAGACGTAGGCCGCCGGGTTGGACGAGGTGCGCTTGGCCACCGCCGGCAGGGCCTTCATGAGGTACTCCGTATAGACGGTGCGAAAAGGTGACCAGGTCGGGTGAGAGAACTCACAAATGACCAACCGTCCGCCCGGGCGGACCACGCGCATGAGCTCGGCCAGGCCACCGGGTAAGTCGTGCAGGTTACGCAGCCCGAAGGAGATGGTGGCGGCGTCGAAGGACGAGTCGGCAAACGGCAGGGCCAGACCGTCGCCGGCCACGAATGGGAGACCGGGGTGCTTGCGCTTGCCCACCCGAAGCATGCCGAGCGAGAAGTCGACCGGAATGACGAGCGCCCCGGCCTTCTCAAAGGGAACGCTGGAGGTGCCGGTGCCAGCAGCAAGATCCAGGATTCGCTCCCCCGCCTTGGGATTGACCGCATCGACCACGGCCTTGCGCCAACGCCTGGTTTGGCCCATCGCGAGCAGGTCATTGACGAGGTCGTAGCGCTCGGCCACTTCGTCGAACATCGAAGCGACGTCGGTGGGATCCTTGTCGAGATCAGCGCGGGACACAGCGTCATCTTGTCAGCATCACTCCACCCCCGCCCCTTCACGCCGACCCCCCTTGTGACACGTCCTCACGAGGGGCTTGCGGACGCGTACTGAGGGGGGTCGGCGGATGGGTGTGAGGGGGCTGGATAGCTCGCGCTGCCGTGCAGCACTCACGCTCGTACCCTTGGCACGTGACCCTCCCCGCCCCCATGCCCGGCGAGCGAGTCCATGTCACTACGCGACCGATTCCAGATCCGGACGAACTGCTGAGGCGTCTGCCCTCGGACAACCCGGTCGCCTGGGTCCGCAACGGTGAGGGCCTGATCGGCTGGGGAGTCGCTGCGCGCCTTGAGGTGCGCGGCCGCGAGCGCTTTAGTCGCACGCAACGCTGGTGGAACGATCTGTGCTCATCGCTCGACATC
>Ga0114976_10002349_pt1 | contig 11912 bp, 19 predicted proteins | sample S_130805_EF_Meta_FD_87319 | JGI IMG/M metagenome (GOLD analysis project Ga0114976, IMG submission 87319) | Freshwater microbial communities from Lake Simoncouche, Canada to study carbon cycling - S_130805_EF_MetaG | ecosystem: Environmental > Aquatic > Freshwater > Lake | place: Lake...
AGTAACAGTAAGAACAGAAACCCCAGCACTAGCGGCTGTAAATGGATTAGTAAGAGTTGTATCAACATAAGAAGGCCAAGTACCAGCGCCCCATCCAGTACCAACAATTTCAACATCCAAACCAGTATTAACTTGAAATGCTGCAGTAATAGCTGTGCCTCCACCTGCTGTAACCGTAGAAGTAGCAGCGGTAGTTGTTGTAAACGTAAATTGAGAGCCAGACACGTAGGTTATTTGCTGTTCGGCATTTAATTCAGTAGCAGGAATACCGCCCACTGCAGTAGCCCCAGAAATAGTAACAAAATCATTAGTAACTCCGCCGTAACCAGCAAGCGTTACAGTAACCAAATTAGAGCCATTAGTTGTGGAAAACATGTTGTCAGTACTTGGGCTTGTGCTATGTGTATACGTAACTCTAATTGGGGTTACATCGTTATATGCGCCGCCTTGCTCAATATAGTATTTAAGGTTAGTACCAACACCTAATAAGTTAGCGCCAGCCAAAGTGCCCCAGTTCCAAAGCGAACGGCATACACCTCGATATGTGTTATTTGAAAGGCGTGTCCAACCACCAATTTTTTCCGCGTTACCAGAACGAAAGCGTATTTTATCGCAGTCAAACCAACCACCTTCATTGGTGTAGTTTGTGCCTTCTTTGTTAATCCCGGCTCTAAGTTGTATTTTTTGTAATGGCATAGATTATCCTAGTGCTGCAAGTGCTTTAGTAGTTTTGGCAATTCTGTCATCTAAACCAATCAAACCGCCGTTAATGCGCTTAGTGATTTGACCATGTTCTTGAGCATCAGCCAATTCGTTTAATCCTTTTTTGTTCCAGAACCACCCCGCAGACATAGTTGCATATCGTGGATCAAGCAATAAATCAGGGTTAGACAAAAGGTCAACGCCAATAGCCAGTCCGCATCGTTCATAGTTTTCTTTGCCAGTTAACTGAATCAAACCCCTACCTAAGTACTTAGAAGCCTCTTCTTCGCTAGTATTACCTAAACGTCCGTTGTATACCTTACTCGCAATTTTAGCTGGTTGTCTTGCATATTGGTTAGCATATTCTAAATTAGGGAATCTAGAAGGCCAAGTCTTCATAAGACCTTCAGCGCTATAGTTAAGGTTTTCCTGCAAAGTTTTAAAGTTACCAGACTCGTGAGCGCATTGCCCTAAAAACGCAGACTGGCGTCTAGGGGTATTAATATCGTACTTATCAAAGGTAGCCTGTAAAGGCTCCTCCCATTTAGGGTCAATACCTAGGGTTTGGAGAGCGTTACTTAGACTCATTGCTTTTTAGCTTTCATATCCATAATCTTCTCAAGGGTACGACCACCAAAGTAGAAGGACATAATTAACATACCCCACTGCCCAAGCAGTTCTACATAGTTGTTGTTTACTTCTATATCCCATGCCGACATCATTGCAAAAGTGGAGTAAACAATTAATATAAATACAAGGGTTGCTGGTCGGATATTTTTAGACAGGGTAGAATCAGAAGCCATATCTGCTTCTTGGCGCTTAGTAACTTCCTGCATTTCAGTTTCGTCTGCCCGCAGTTCTGCCATCCTACCTTGTTGCTGTATTTCTAACAATTTGGCTTGAGCTTCTGCTTTGGCTGCTGGATCAGGAATAACTTTATCTAGGATTTTCATCCCAACACTAATAATATCATCTACACCAAACATAATTAATCCTTAAAATTTATAACCCCAAGTACAGTACCAAGCAATAACTGCTGCCGCTGCAAAACAATAAAACTGCACCCGCCTAACTGCTTTTAAATCGTGCTGGTATTCTTCATTGTCTTTGCGTTGCATATTCTCAATATCCAGCTTAATCTTTAAAACTGCTTCCCACTCTTTAGCGCCGTGCTTCTTAACAAAATCAATTTTTAGTTTTGCCTCCTCATCGGAGATTTGTTTCTTACGTTGCCATGATTCTAAAGCCTTGATTAATGCTCTTTCTTTCTTAAACTCTGCTTCTCGTCTTGCCCTAACACGTTCATTAGCTTGTTTCTGAGCTACTTCTGTTGCATCGTGTTGTGCGTTCTCTATGCTTTTAGACAGACCTTTGGCAGCTTCTCGACTTGCATCAAGACTGCCGCTAAGAGTTTTTACTCCTTCGGATATGCCGTAAGGATCCGCCATGATTCACTTTATTTCGCCTTCTTTGCACGAGCAGTTCTAACAGCGGTTTTAGCAACAGTAGCTTTAGATGGTAAAGCCCGTGTCTTTCTTACTCGTGGTTTAGGTTCTTCTTCTACATCAGGGAAAGGCCATGCCGCCCCAATATTGACTTTACCAATCTGCATATCAATCTTTGGCATATAACCTAGTTTGTCAAACATCCATTGAAAAATAAACATTACATCTCCTTATGGTTTAGGATACTTAGCTTTAACGGCTAGGCATTTACTACGGTACGCATCTAAAGCAATTTGGTCGTTTTTAACCCAAGCATCTGTAAAATCTGCAAAGGGTGGGTATTCTGCTCTTCGTTTGATTGAATAAGATAACGCCGCAAAGTCAGCCGCCGCTTTAGTTGCTCTAAGTTGATTAGCTTGCTCTGCTGTGATTGAAGTTTTATTTCCAATTAAGTGATCTTGAGAGCCATCAGCTTCATACGCATAAATATTGTTGCCTGCATCTTTAAATAATTTCATTATCTGTACTCCCACCATTGTCTTAAAGGACCATTGGACACATAGTAAGTGTCTCCAGGGCCAACCATAAACTCGGCAGTGCTGTATCCAACCTGCCCAGCGCCTCCGTTAACATCATACCAATGACGAATTAAAAAAGTTCCGTTAATGTACACATAAATACCATTGGTTTGAGCGCCGACTTGAACAATTACAAAAATAGGTTTAGTAGTGCCGTTAGTATAAGTAGTGTCTGTAGCACGAGAGCCAGTAACGTTTTGTAAAGTTTGACCTACACCAAAAGCTGCTAGGGTTGTAGATGCCCAAGTAGTGCCATTAGACATTAACACGTTGCCAGAAGTGCTAGGAGCAATCATGTTTCCAGCTAGGGATGAAGTACCGTTACCTAAGACCACACTGTTTGCAGTAAATGTAGAGGCGCCTGTACCACCATCAGCCACAGCCAAATCAGTAATCCCAGTAATGGAACCACCAGTAATAGAGACGTTGTTGGCGTTCTGGGTGGACATTGTGCCCAAAGCACCAGTAGCCGTAGTAATAGCACCTGTTACAAAAGCCGTTGTAGCTATCTGGGTTGTGTTAGTTCCTGCAGTTGCAGTTGGCGCAGTTATAATTCCTGATATAGTGCCTGTAGTTAAAGATGTAGCTCCAGTAACCCCTAAAGTGCCCGTAACTGTTTCGTTGCCTGTTACCGAGAGGTTGCCATTAACTGTGTAGTTGCCTACTGAACCACTAATGGCGTTGTAGAAGTTAGTGCCGTCACAATATACGTATGCTGCAATGCCGTTAGGAATGGTTACGCCTAAACCAGTTGCTCCAATAACTTGTATAGCATATCCGCCTGTGGTGTTGTTTTGGACAACATAAGTTTTTTCAACCAGCGGGGCAACTAAATTGCGCACTGCAGTATTTGTGCCAGTAACAATTAAAACCTGATTTCTAGCTTCGTCTACCACGCCGTTAAAGTTAGACATGGTGTAGTTAGCATTGGTCATGGTTATTGTAATAACCCCAGATACTGCCTGTTCTAGCAAATAACCTAAGTTATTATTGGTAGTTTGCCCCCAAATACCAGATTGATCTCCGTCCCCGATAAGTTCGAGCCGTAGCGATGGTGAATAAGTAGATGCCATATTAGTCTTTCATTAACATTGCTTTGTGTCTATCGGTGTCCAGTTTGGGGTTTGGTCGTTTCCAATATTTGCCCAAGTTACGGTATTGCTATTATTTATTGCGTTCCAAGTTACTGTCTGGTCATCGTTGATTTTAAACCATCCAAGCACACAAGCCAAGTCTAGTATTGTAAAGGTTTCGACAATGGATTGTAGGAAGTTAGACTGCTGGGTGCTAGAATCTGCAGAATTAAGGTTTTCTGTAATAGACTGTAAAAATTGAGCAGTTATTGTGGGGGTGTCAGCAGAACCGAGGTTTTCCGTTATTGACAAGAAAAACACCGAGATAATAGTAACTACATCTGCCATTGTCTGGGCTTCAGTTACGCTTGCTACAAACTGAGCCGATATAGCATCAAACTCCAAAGACTCTATAGCCTCGGTAATACTAACTGCAAACTGGGCTGTAATGGTGTCAATGTCGGCTAAATTGCTGTTTTCGGTAATATTCTGAATAAGGGCTGCCGTTACTGAGTTAAGGTCTAAAACCGAATCTATTGGCTCGGCAATGCTTTCTAAAGCGGCAAAATATTGAACGCTAGAATCATCCATTACTACGTTTTCTGTTTGCACTGCAGCAAATTGGGCGGCTATGGTTTGGGTGTTGTCTGAAGTTAGCGGCTCTGTAATAGACTGTGCATAAGCGGCAGTTACTGATGGGGTGTCAGCCATCCCTACAAACTCGTCTATAAGTCCATAAAAAGATCCAGTTGGGGCATTGTAGTCCAGCATATCTACGTTTTCGGTAAGGCTTTGGGTAAACGCTGCTGTTACTGCATTAGCATCCGCCATGTTGACGTTTTCACTAATATCCAAGACAAACGCATTCGTGCCTAATCCGGCAAAAGTACTTTGAGCAAATGAGCTTATTCCAAACATTAATTTTTTTCCTCAGCAAATACATTTACAAATATTGTGCCATCTTCTAGTTTTGCGTCTGCAATTTCTTTAATCATATTGATTTTTATGTTGGATAAGGTACATTCACAATAAGATTAATTGTTTGTGTTTGCGTATCATAATAATACTCATTAGGCTCAACATCATCAGCACAATCTACCCAAAAAAAAGGTTCTGATATAGGAAAAGCTTGTTCGGAAATTTCACATATCCTTGCCGCATTAGGTATCGTTTCAAATACAGGCAAATATTTAGTTTTTGGATTAATGCCATCCCAACTAGGATTTAACTCCCAAGCAATAATATTGCTAACTTGTTCATTTGGACTAATAAGTGCTTTTTTCATTTAATTATCCTACCCATGTAATTAAAACTGCGCCCGCACTACCATTAGCCATAGCGCCAGCATCACCATAGCCATAAAACGGATGAATACCATAAGGATTTTGTGTTACGCTTCCAGTTTTTATGTTATTTCCACTAGATACACTTCCACTTCCGTTAGAGCCAATCCCCCCACTATAATTTTGTCCTCCTCCTCCTCCAGTTGCGCTTACTAGACTACCAAAAGAACTTGAGCCACCCGCAGTACCAGTATAAGTAGCGTAACTGCCACCTGCCCCTATTGTTACTGTATAGGTAGTTCCTGGAGTTACTACTGAACCACCACTAATGGCATATCCACCATAACCGCCTCTATTCTCCCAGTAGCCTTCACCACCACCGCCTCCTGCAACACAAGTAATATTTACTCTTGTTACCCCAGCTGGAGCAGTCCATGAACCAGTGCTATAAAAAGATTGTGCTTGGATTTGCGGTGTTGATCCACCCGATGCGGTAACAGTTACTGCTCCAGTTGCACCTGATATTGAAATACCTGTACCAGCAACAATAGAAGTAACCCCGGTGTTATTAACCGTAATAGAACCACTGCTTGTAATTGGACCCCCGCTAACAGATATTGCAGTACCGGCAGTTAAGTTTACAGACGTTACAGTTCCGGGGTTGGAAGTAACGGTACCCCAAGATGTATTAGTACCATCTGTGGTTAAGTATTTACCAGTATTGCTTGTTTGGCTAGGTAATACAGCATTTGCCGCCGCCGCTTGAGTAGTTGCACCTGTACCTCCATTAGCAACGGGTAATGTTCCGGTAACACCTGTAGTCAGGCTTAGATTACCAGTAGTATTAAAGTTTGAGCCGCCTTTGGCTAGATTACTCGCTTGTGTCATGATGTGTCTCCGGAACTTCCCACAGCCATGTGGTTGTATTTAAGGTAGCGTTGTCCGCTGGTTTTGGCGCATAAAATACATCATGTGTTTGGTCATAAATAAACCCAATACCGGCGTAGTTACCCCTAAGCGGTGTGCCGCCTTGAGTATGTTGGTTGCCGTATGTGTTGTATGAAGTCTGCAACCATTGACCTTCTAATGTATCAATAAAATCTTGTTCGGCAACAATAACTTGCGTAACAATTCCTTGTTCAATTTTGGCAAAATGACTCATGCTGTATAGCTCCCAGAAGAATTAAATTGAAGGATTGTATTTGATCCTGATGTTGATACTGATGGACTTCCTGTGGTTGTTCCTGTATATCTTGTAGTAGGGATGGAAATAATTACAACTCCAGAACCTCCTGAACCTCCTGAACTACTACCACCACCACCACCACCACTTCCTGTGTTTGCGCTACCCCCACCACCACTAGCGCTAACTCCGCCATTACCACCGCCACCTGATCCACCAAGACCACGCACATTACCATAAGCACCGCCATCACCGCCACCGCCACCACCACCAGCGTAAGTTACTGATGAACCAGTAATAGAAGACGCAGAACCAGAACCGCCAGCTCCGCATTGTTTAGAGCTTGCATTTGACCCAGCTGCGCCAGCACCGCCACCACCGCCTGATGAAGTGTAGGTAATATTATCTGAAAAAGTTTTACCGCCAGCATTACCTTGACCTGAAGTTCCTGAACCACCTGAACCTGATGGAACATTGGCTGTGCCGTTTCCTGAAGCGCCACCACCTGAACCGCCTGATCCTCCGTTTAAAACTCCATAAGAACTATTAGTTCCTGCACCGCCACCACCACCAACTGCGTCAGTTAAACCAGTAAATGACGTATTAGAACCGGCTGGTGCAACTTGGTTTGTTGAACTAGCGCCAGAACCGCCTCCGCCAATTGTAAATGTATAAGTTGAACCTGAAGCAAAAGTAGTAGAACCTGATAAATAACCACCAGCACCGCCACCACCACCACGAGTAGCACCGCCACCGCCACCACCTGCAATCATTAAATAATCTATTTGGTAAGGAGTAAGGGGCCAGTTAGAAGCTTGTCTTGATTGCATTTGTTCAACAAGATTAAAAACACCAACAGCTACAGTTGCTGTAGGCGCTGTATAAGTTGAACTTAGTATTCGTTTAGGCGCTTTTGACATATTAAGCAATAATTTCGTAACTTGTTACATATTCAATAGCAGAACTTGTTCCCGAAGTAACAACAATACTTGTATTCTCAGTTAAATAAACAAAGTTATTTTTATCAATAACTTGCAAAGAAGCATTTGCGGGAACTGACATTTGATATACCAATCTATAAGCTGTGCCGCCACCTGCCGCTGCCGAATTTACAGAAACGGTTACTGTAGCCGCAGTCCCTGTAACATTTGTGCAAGTCAAAGAATCAACTTTTAAAACTGTTCCGCTAGATGCAGCGTTTGTTATTAGAGTATTTGCTGTAGTATTTGCTGGGGCTAAGTATGTAACTGTTCCATAAATACTTGCTACATTTACTATATTTGGGTTTGCCATTTTTTATCCTTATCCAAAAACGAAAGTCATTGCGATTGCCTTACCAACTGAAGCACCGCCTAAAGCCGTTAAAGCCGCAGAAGCCGTTGTTTGTCCTGTACCGCCATTAGTAATGGGAAGAGTACCAGTAACGTTGGCAGTTAAAGAACAATAAGTAGTAGATGTTGACCCAGTACCTCCGTTAGCTATGGGAAGTGTATTTTCTACTATATTTGTTAAGTTTACTTGTGTTAGTGCCATGATTTATCCTATTAACGCAGTTACTTCATCTTGAGTTAAACCTAATGCAGCTAGTTTAGCTAATGCAGAAGCCTTTGTATCAATGACTGCTTGTGCATCAGCTTGTGCCTGTGCAGTTACGGCTTGTAAGTCATAAGCTACTTCATTGCCGTTTTCATCGTAGGCAATATTATCCGCAGTTGAAACCACATTAGGATAAAGTTTGTAGATTGCTTGAATTATGTTCATGCTCCAATCTCCATAGCAGTAATAGTTGCTTGACAATTATCATTATTTATTTGAACAGTAGTACCATTTGATTTAAAATAGACTGTATAAGTTGTTGCGGATGTAGTTGCTGGCGAATCTAAAACACTTAATGCAAGTGGCACTTGAATACGAGAATTTGCACCATAAACTTCGGCAATTCCTCTGTCATTACCGCCAGCACCAGGGGCAAGATTTGTAGAATTTCTAAAAATAGTTAAAGGCATTTGACCTAAACCAGCACCACTATCGCCCATACCACCAGCAACAATAATTAAAATAGTGGAAGTGCTAAATTTTGGGGTAATGGTTACTGCAAAGTTTGTTGCCGCAGTCCAACTTGAGCTTGATGTTGAGTAAGTTGTAGTAGTTTGTGCAGTAACAATTTGAATAACCTTACCAGCACTAGCTTGTGTAGTAGCGTTGTTAAATGTTAGACCATTAGTCCCATCAATAATCATTGACATTATGTATTCTCCGCAGGGTCAGGAGTGTTACCCTCTGCTACCCATTTTAGGTAGGCTTGGTAGTCTGTGTTGTCAGGGTCGAATGGGATATAAGCGTTATCAGCAATTCTTTCCACTATTGGCAAATCAATGCCTTTGTCTTTAACTAATTTATACATTTATAACTCCGATGTGCAATAAACTGCCGCACTTGTTGTGCTATTGTCAATAATTAAACAGCCTTGACCAGCATACATTCCACCGCCAGAAGATGTAAGAATATAGGCTATTGAATCAGCAGTTTGTTTGTAAGTGCTAAAACTTGTTCCAGCCGCAGTAACACTATTATTTTGATTTGAAAAATGTGATGCAGAAGAAACGGAAACAGTTGGTGCTGAACGCATGGTAACTTTTAAAGCCGTATAAACTCGACCTTGCGTTGTGCCATCGATATATCCACTTCCAAAAATACCGCTACCTGAAGTTTGATTACCAAATTGCTGATAATAGCGTTGGCAGTTAGCTAGGCTAGTCTGATAATTTACATACTCAAATCCAGTAGCACTACTTCCTACTTCTAGTTGAACACCAGTAATGTAGAAGGTTGCTCCGTTTGTTCCTACTACAGCTGTAGAGCCAGTTGGTTGAATAATACCTGTTTTGCTGCTGTCCCAAGTGTTTACGGTGCCGCTGTAACCTGAACCTGCGCCTAAACTAAAGAAAACATACATACCAACACCGTTGCCGGTTTGCCAACTACCACCAGTATCGCCGGGTATTGTTACGCTTACTTGTGTCCAAGTGTTTGCAGATGAAATAGTGTAACTAAATGGATAGGCTCTGTTTTGCGGTGATGGCCCAATTGCCCCACCAAAAGAACCTGTTAATGAACTACGCACCCAGAATGATAGTGTGATTGTTTTTGCATTTGCAGTGCCAAATCCTAAATCTGCAATGTTGTATCCCTCAATTCTTTGCTGTATAGCAAATGCTTCATTTGTTCCCGGGGTATATGCTGAGTTAGATGTAAAACCAATATAGTTAACAAAACCAGCGGGAGGAGTTACAGAACCTTGATTTTGTTGAAGAGTACCTTTTCCGTTTACAAAAGCATACATTGACCATCTATCAATAACAAAAGTTGCATCATTTGCTGTAACACTAGCACCAGCGTTTCTTTGGTCAATAACCATCGCACCATTAATAATGCGATTCTTCATAATAGAAGCGTTACCAGCACCTAGTATTCCACCGCTAGTAGAAGTCTGAATTACATCAGCGTTTACTGTTCCGTAAGGCATTATGCTATTCCTAATAGTGCTTTAACTTCATCGGCAGTTAGACCAAGTGCAGTTAGTTTAGATAAAGCTGATTCTTTGGCGGCTACTTTTGCTTCTTCTTTAGCAGTTTGTTCGGCTTGTAATTCAACTAATTTAGCTTCTGCGGCTAATTTATCGTATATGATTTCTTGCTCATTAACATCGTAAGCAATATCTCCACGAATAGAAATAACAGAAGGATTTAAAGCACGAATAGCATCATGTATATGGGTCATACTGCAATCTCCATAACTGTAATAGTTATTGTTTCACTTTGTGAATTTAAATAAATATCATAAGCACCAAATGATTTTATATAAATTGTGTATGTAGTTGATGATGTTGTTGCTGGTGAATCAAGATATTGATAAGAAGCTGGAACAATAGTTCTACTTTGATAATTAAATGAATCGGTAAATCCGCCTAATTGAGTAGCATTATTTCTATAAACAGTTAACCCCATTCTGTTATTGCTACTTTGCCAAGTGTCCATACCACCACCAGCAACAGTAATCAATATTTTGCTAGTAGAAAATTTAGGTGTAATTGATGCAGAAATACTAGCAGTTACAAATGATGTAGAACTTGTAGAAGTAGTTGTTGTTGATGAAGTGCTAACAACTTGAATTACACCACCTGATTGTGGGCTACCCGTAGTTAATACTGTTCCTGTGCTTGCTGGCAATGTAATAGTATTAGTACCAGCTACGGCAGGAGCAGATAGCGTTATTGCACCGCTTGTATCGCCTGAAATTACGACTGAACTCATAGAACCACCCACCTTTGACCTGAACTAACTGTAACTGATTGACCACTAGCAACTGTTATTGGGCCAACGCTTAGAGCATTATTTCCTGATGCTACTGTATAGCTTGTAGACACCGTTGCGTTATTAAGCAATAAACCATTACCTGCAATAACTTCGCTAGCCTGCAACTCACCTGTGCTTGGCTTATAAGTATACTTTGAGTTTGATGTATATATTGTGGTTGGGGTGCCAGTAGTAGCATTAGCAAATAGTGGGTAGTTAAACGAGGCTGTGCTAGTGTCGTTAGTAATTGAAGCGCCAGAGTTAACGGTTGACCAGCTTAATGTAGAGCCATTAGAAGTAAGGACTTGCCCATTAGTACCAACTGTAGTTAAACCTGTACCGCCGTTTGTAGTTGCTAAAGTACCACTAAGAACAACGGCTCCAGTAGTGGCAGATGATGGAGAGAATCCTGTTGTACCTGCACTAAATGATCCAACCGTGCCAACCGAAGCTATACCAAGATAACGAACAGAGATGTTGCCAGATGCAGATGGAGGCGCAGTACTAAATGTAAGGGTGTTGCTTGATACAGAATAAGTAGTAGGGTCTTGAACTACACCAGAAATAGCCACTAATAATGAAGCAGTATTTGCTGGTACTGAACTCATTGTAAATACGGTTTGTGATCCAGTACCGTTAAAGGTTTCAGAAGTAATGGTGCTGTAGATGTTTAACGAACTAAATACTTCGGCTTGGATTAAATCACCAGTAGTGGCGCCAGTAGCTAAAGTAAATGAAGTTCCGTTAGTTGCAGTAAAGTCGGCTTGGGCTAATTTAGCTCCGTTCTGATAGACATCAATTAAACCAACTGTGTAAGTAACGCTAAATACAGTCTGACCAGAAGTAGCCGTAAAGTCTGTTCTAGTGATGGTACCTGCGCCCGTAGAAGGAGTAGCCCATGAAGGAATACCACCAGCAACAGTTAAAACTTGTCCAGTAGAGCCAACTGGTAATCTTGCAGCAGTGCTAGCAGAGGCTTCATAAATAATGTCGCCCGTAGTAGTCATCGGGTTTAAAGCATTAAATGCCGCTGCCGCTGTAGTTTGTCCTGTACCGCCGTTAGCGATAGGAACGGTTCCAGAAATACCTGATGCAGGGACAGAACCCCATGAAGGGGCGCCACTAGTAGTAGCAATAAGAACTTGCCCTGTAGTACCAGCAGCTGTAATGCCCGCCGCAGAAGTGCCGTTACCATATACCACGCCGTTTGAAGTTAGGGTTGTGTTCCCAGTACCACCAGCAGCAACAGGTAAAGTACCCGCAGTTAATGTAGTAGCCCCTGTTGAATAGAGA
>Ga0114976_10002350_pt1 | contig 11911 bp, 14 predicted proteins | sample S_130805_EF_Meta_FD_87319 | JGI IMG/M metagenome (GOLD analysis project Ga0114976, IMG submission 87319) | Freshwater microbial communities from Lake Simoncouche, Canada to study carbon cycling - S_130805_EF_MetaG | ecosystem: Environmental > Aquatic > Freshwater > Lake | place: Lake...
CAAAAATTTTAGATAATGAAACTAAATGGGCAGGAGAACCAACAAATCTTAGAGGCACCAAGCTGAAAGAGTTTTTGAATATAAGTCACCCTAAAATTTCATTATTGGGTAAAGTTTTAGATAGTTGTTCGGAAGACATTAAAAACTTTTATTTAGGAGGTGTTTAATTTTATAGATGGTGATTTTTTTGAATCATTGGCCGATTATTCATTTGGTGATATGTATTCATCAAATATGGTTAATCCAAGTTACGAAGTTTTAAAAAGTATATTTGATAAATTTGAAATCCCAAAGATTTTCATTGAAACACACAGAATACCCTTGTTATTCAAGGAACTGAGTAATTTCCCAAATCAAAGATGTCAAATAATTGCACATAACTCGGATGCAACTTTTGGTGAAGAGTTATTAAACCATTTACCAAATAATGTACAAAAAATTTGGTGTCAAAACTATAACTATATTGAGACGGATAGGATTAAAAGCCTACCAATAGGACTTGAAAGGGTTAGGTGGTTCCCAGAACAACGGAAACAAGAAACACTGAATGAAATGATATCAACTGATATCGACCGCACAGAACTTGTTTATATGAATTTTAATCCATCGACAAATCCGGTGAGATATAAAATTTATAATGAATTGAAGGACAAGGAATTTATAAACAAAGATATGATTGGTAATGGTGGTAACTATGTTGAATACTTGAAGAATTTAAAAAAACACAAATTTGTAATTTCACCACCAGGCAATGGAATAGATTGTCATAGAAATTGGGAGGCTTTGTATTTGGGTTGCATACCAATTGTATTGGATAGTTATTTTGTTAGAAATATTTTTTCGAATAATATTTTAAAAGTTCAAGATTACGGAGATCTAACAAAAGATATGATATATAATTTCAATTATTTATTTATTGATAACAATTTATTCAACAAATACCAAAACTTAATTAAATAAATCCGTAAAATAGTTAAAGAGTAAGAAAAATATGAGTGTGACTGTAATTTTGAATGGTTTCAAAAGATCCCAACATTTTAAAAAACAGTTGGATGCTGTTAGAAATCAAACCGTTCAACCAAAAGAAATTCTGTTTTGGCAGAACAAAGGAGATGAATTTGATGAGAACTTAACATTGGATTTGATCCATTCGAAATGTAATCAAAATCTAGGAGTTTGGGCAAGATTTGCTTATGCTCTAAATGCGAAAAGTGAATATATCTGTATTTTTGATGATGACACCATTCCCGGACCTAGATGGCTTGAAAATTGTTTAGAAACAATTAAAACACATGATGGTTTACTTGGAACAATTGGATGTGTCTTTGATTCGAAAGATAATTATCTACAACAGACCAGACGCGGATGGGGGACTCCTAATGATACAACCGAAATTGTCGATATAGTTGGTCACAGTTGGTTTTTCAAAAGAGAAGATCTTTCTTTATTTTGGAGAGAATTGCCGGATCTTGACCAATCTCCATACGCAGGTGAAGATATACATTTTTCATATATGTTACAAAAATATAGTAACAAAAAAACATATGTTCCACCACACCCCAAAACAGATTTATCTCTGTGGGGCAGTTTACCGGAGACAGCTTACTCTATCGGCACAGATAAAGTAGCTATATCTATGAACCAAAACATGGGGATTCATATACAACATTCTTTCGATAATTATATAAAGAAGGGATTCAAAATACTTAAAGAACTATGAAAATATTCGAAGAGGAATTTTATAAGATTTTTACAAAACTGAAAGAAAGACAGAAATTTTCTTTCTCCAAATTTGCGGATGGTGAGTGGATGATGATTAATGGCATACCAGTTAACAACGGCGAGTTTAATTATACTACCCAAGAAGAATTTTTTAGGAAAAAATTAATTGAATCTTTTAGATACAAAGACAAGAATTATTATGTTGGTATAAGTTGCCCTTGTTGCCAAGGTTTTAATCATCAGCTGATGAAGAATTTTTCAGAACAGAGTGATCAAAACCTCACTTTTGCGAATCTTTTTGTTAACAACAATTATAAATTATACAAGGAACATTTTATTAACGAATATAAAAATTGGGATGTTCATTTGGTTGCGAATAAGAATTCAATAGTTGACAATTTACCTTTCGGTGTAGAAAAATTTTATCCAGTTGAGAATACGGCTTGGAAATTCAACTATGATTTAATTGAGACGATAAAATCGTTTGATTACAAAGATAAACTTTTTTTGTTCGCAGCGGGCCCATTTGGAAATATGCTCTCACATCAATTGTGGGAGAGTAATCAAAATAATACATATCTCGATATAGGATCAACTTTAAATCCTTGGTTAAAAAGTTCTGGTTTTCACCGAACTTATTTTCTAGATAACTCCGATTGCACAAATAAAGTGTGTGTCTGGGGAGAATAATTTGGAAGATTAAAAAAATAAATTATGATAATGAAAACAGCACTTGTTTTAGGGGGAGGTGGATTTATAGGAGGGCACCTATCTAGAAGGTTGAAATCTGAAGGCTTCTGGGTAAGAGTTGTAGATATTAAAATTAGCCACGATTTCTGGGATCAAGATGAAATTTGTGATGAATACATTCAGGGTGATTTGAGAGATCCCTCACTGGTGAATCAAATAATGTCTTGCCCAAAGAAAAAATCTTTTGACGAAGTATATCAATTGGCTGCGGACATGGGTGGTGCGGGATATATTTTTACTGGTGAAAATGATGCAAATGTCATGCACAATTCCGCTTTGATCAATTTAAATGTGGTAAATGAGGCGGTAAAAAATTCAGTTGGGAAAATATTTTATTCATCATCTGCTTGTATCTATCCAGAACATAACCAGTTAGAACCTGATAATCCGAATTGTGAGGAATCGAGTGCGTATCCCGCCAATCCTGATTCAGAGTATGGGTGGGAAAAACTTTTTAGCGAAAGACTATTTTTAGCATTCCATCGAAACTGTGGTTTAGATGTGAAAATAGCGAGATTTCATAACGTTTTTGGACCAATGGGGACTTGGAGAGGTGGTAAAGAAAAAGCCCCAGCTGCCATTTGTAGAAAAGTAGCTGAATGTGAAGAAAATGGATATATCGAAGTTTGGGGAGATGGTAAACAGACCCGTTCATTTTTATACATTGATGAATGTGTTGAATCAGTTCTTAGGTTCATGAGACAAAACGAATTTTCTGGACCTGTAAATATTGGATCCGAGGAAATGATCAGTATAAATGATTTATCCAAAATGATAATTTCGATTTCTGAAAAAAATATTGAAATTAAAAATATAAGTGGTCCTCAAGGGGTTAGAGGTAGAAGATCTGATAATTCTTTATACCGGAGAATGGTTGGGTGGGAAGTTTCACAACCACTTAAAATCGGAATTGAGTCCACATACCAATGGATTTTAGAACAATTAACAAAGGATATAATATAAAAAAGAAATGAAAAAGGAAAAGTTATCAATTATAGGGATAGGAAAATTAGGACTCTGTTTTGGACTGAATTTATCCAAGGCAGGATATGAAGTTATAGGTGTAGATTCCCGTGAAGATTACATACGTTCTTTAAGGGAAGGTAATTTTTTATCAGATGAACCAGGTGTCAATGACTACTTAAAAAAGTATCCTTTTTGGTATACTACTGAAATAAAAGACGCCATTGAATCAGATATAATTTTTATCATTGTCTCTACACCATCCACAAAAGATAATAAGTATGATCATTATCAAATTGAAAATGTTTTAAATTTATTAACTTCTTTGGAAATTCATCAAAGAAAGGATATAGTAATTAATTGTACTACATTTCCTGGATATTGCAGGGAACTTCAAATGAGACTTGATGATACAAATTGGAAAATTTCTTATAATCCAGAATTTATTGCACAAGGTACAATTTTGAGGGATCAACAACACTGTGATATGGTTTTGATTGGAGAGGCCGACTCATATGCGGGTTCCAAAATTAGTAAAATCTACGAAAATTTTGTTCTGTCTTCTCCAGAATACAAAAGGATGACTGTTACCGAAGCTGAGCTCACCAAATTGGCGTTGAATTGTTTCTTAACTACAAAAATAAGTTTTGCTAATATGATTGGTGATATATCTAAAAAAATGGACTCTGATCCAGATGTCATTTTAAGTGCAATTGGTTCCGATTCGAGAGTTGGAACAAAATACCTCAAGTATGGTTTCGGTTTCGGGGGCCCATGTTTTCCTAGAGATAATAGAGCACTCACCAAGTGTGCATCTGAATTGGGTATCAACGCTGCTATTTCGAAATCAACAGATGATATGAATGAGTTACATTTGGGATATCAGGTAGAAGACTTTATAGAAAAAAATAAAGACAAATCAATACCTGTGGAAATTGATTACATAACATACAAGAAAGAAAGTATTCTAATTGAAGAATCCCAACAATTAAAGTTCGCATTGAAATTAAAAGAATTGGGATATACAATAAAAATTCTCGACCAAAGAAAAGAAGTAATTTCACAAATAAAAAATATGTTATGAGCAATAAAAACATTTTAGAAATAATCGAAAAAATAAAAAATTCCAATTTCTCTCAGTATCCTTTTGATAACTTAGTTATTGATTCTTTTTTACCTGCGGATTTCGCTGATAAACTATATCAAGATTTCACGAACTTGGAAACATTAGAATTTGATAATATTTTCAAATCAAACTATGGTGAAAAAAAGGAAATCAAATCAAAGAAAATTGGTTTTGACACCTATAACGACTTCATTGATCTAATTTCTGATGATGAGTTGTTATCTGAAGTATCAAAGAAATTTAATACTGACAGACTCTTTCCTGATGAAGCATTCGATGGTGGTGGATATGTCATTTCACCAACTAACTCCTTTTTATCATATCACGCAGATTTCAACTTTTCAAATAAGATACAAAAATATAGAACAATAAACTTAATAATTTATTTTAATAAGAACTACGAATCTGAGTTTGGTGGCAAATTACATCTACTCGATCCTTTGTCTAAAACTGTTGAGACAGAAATAGAACCAATTTTCAACAGAGCTGTTCTTTTCAAAACCAACGAAAACACACCTCACGGTGTGTCAAGGAATAGAGAAGATTTTGAGAGAAGAAGTTTCAATTGCTATTTCTATACAAACAGTTCCGATAACGGAAATTCCCAACCACACAAAACTTTATGGATATAAAATTATGGATATAGAAAAAGTAAAAAATTTTTGGAATAAAAGACCTTGTAATGTAAAACATTCTAAGAAAGAATTTCTCTCAAGAGAATATTTTGAAGATGTGGAGAATCGAAAATATCTTGTAGAACCACATATTGTAAATTTTGCGGAATTTGAAAAATGGAAGGGTAAAAAAGTACTAGAAATAGGATGTGGAATAGGTACTGATTCATTGAATTTTGCAAAAAATGGAGCACAGTTGACTTGTGTAGAATTATCAGAAGAATCTTTGAAAATTTGTAAAAAAAGATTTGAGGTTTTTGGTTTAGAAGCTAATTTTGTTCTTTGTAATGCAGAAGAAATTGAAAAGTATATCAAGGATGAAAAATTCGATCTGATTTATTCTTTCGGCGTCATTCACCATTCTCCGAATCCAAATTTGATATTAGAGAAATTAAAGAATTTTTGTCATGAGGAAACAGAAATAAGAATTATGGTTTATTCATTTATTTCCTATAAGACTCTTGAAGCTTGGTTTAAAAATGGATGGCGATTCATGTTTAATTTTAGAAAATCAATACAATATTATGCAGAAGCTCAACTGGGGTGTCCAGTTGCCTTCACCTACGACAAAAAACAAATATTTGAACTTTTCAAAGATTATGATATTTTGAATCTAAAAAAGGAACACATATTTCCATATCAAATAGAAAAATATAAGAATTATGAATATAAAAAAAGATGGTTCTTTGATATTTTACCCAAAAAAGTTTTTCGTTGGTTGGAATCAATACTGGGTTGGCATTGGTTGGTGACTATGAAATTAAAATAAGACTAGTAATATGAAATTAATAGCAGATATAATTGATTGGTTGAAAAATTATAGTGAAAATAATAATAATCTTTGCTTTGTTGTTGGAGTTTCTGGTGGAATTGATTCTGCGCTAGTTTCTACCTTGTATGCCTTAACTTCGATAGAAACTCATGTTGTGAGCCTGCCCATAAATCAAAAAAGTTCCCAATTAGACAGAGCTAGAAAGCACTCAAATTGGCTATTGGGAAAATTTTCGAATGTTCAATTTCATGAAATTGAACTAAGTGATTCTTTCGAAAAAATAAAAAATAATTTATACGATTACCACAGTGACTTGGGTTGTGCAAATACCAAAAGTAGATTGAGAATGTTGACCCTCTATCATCTATCTACATTCTACAAAGGATTGGTAGTAGGCACCGGTAATAAAATTGAAGACTTTGGTGTTGGTTTCTTTACCAAGTATGGTGATGGTGGTGTGGATATATCACCTATAGCTGATCTGACAAAAACGGAAGTCAGAGAATTATCAAAAGAATTGGGCATAATAAATGAAATTATTGAAGCGAAACCAACAGATGGGTTGTGGGATGATGATAGAACCGATGAAGAACAAATAGGAGCTTCTTATGAAGAATTAGAATGGGCTATGGAATTCTCAAATCAATACGAACCTGACTCTCACCAAAAACAAATTCTTAAAATTTACAATAAATTAAATAAATCAAACAAACACAAAATGGTTAGCGTGCCAGTTTTCAAAAAATTATGATCACATTTACACAGTTTGGCAACCTCGGGCGATTAGGAAACCAACTTTTTCAATATGCACTACTGAAATCTATTTCTTTGAAAACTGGAAAAGAAATTGTATTACCTAATTACACAAAGGATTATATATGGCATAGTCAAAAATGTCTGATGAGTAACTTCAAAATAAGTTGTCATTATTCTGACTTTGTGAAACCAAAATTCATTTTTAAAGAGAGATTCCAAAAAAAATTTGACAATCTAGTTTACTCAGTTCCCGAAGATACGGATTTCTATGGATTTTTTCAAAGTCATAAATATTTTCACCAATATAGGAGTGAAATATTAAAAGAATTTGAGTTCAAAGATGAAATCGAGGATAAGGCAAACGAAATAATCTATTCTCTTAAACAAAAACAAAAGAACATCGTTAGTGTCCATTTTAGAAGAGGTGATTTGATTTCGACAAATGCTATGGGACCAACCTATTTAGGTCCCGATGGTAATATATCAAAGGATTGTGTTCTTGGGAGATATATTGATACAGCAACGTCTCATTTCGATGAAGATGAAACTTTGTTTTATGTTATAAGTGGTGGAAGTCGAGAGGGTTTTGACAGAGAAGATATAGAGTGGTGTAAAAGGAATTTCACTAAAAAAAATGTAATTTATTCTGAAGGTATCAGTGACATTTTAGAATTTGCAATACTGACAAAGGTTGACGCTAATATATGTTCACATGGATCCACATTTGGGTGGTGGGCTGCTTATTTAAATAAGAATCAAAAAGTGATTTCACCGAAAAAATCTTTGATAATAGAACAAGTAGACCACACAGAATATTACCCAGACAATTGGATATTGATATGAGGTATAAAATACTTCTATAAATAAAAATAGGGAAATAAACTAATACTAAATCTATTTGTATAAATAAAAATAAAAATTAAATTATGAATTTAATATTCGATATAGGATATAATGTTGGAAATTTCACAGATACCTGTTTTATAAAACACCCACAATCCAAAGTGGTAGCTGTTGAAGCTAATCCACATTTATTAAACCCCGTAAGATTTAATCACAAGGAAAACTTTATATTACTGAATAAATTAGTATCTGATAAAAATGACGAGAAGGTAGATTTTCACATTTGTCCATCCGCAAATGGCATATCAACAGCTTCTACCAATTTTATGGAAAACTCAAGATTCACTAAAGGTAATAAATCAATGCACCAAAATGCTTATTTTTGGAATTCACCTATTCAAGTTGAATCTATTACACTTGATAGAATGATTGAAGAATTTGGAATGCCTGATATAATTAAAATAGATGTTGAGGGTTATGAGCTTGAAGTTCTTAAAGGATTGACAAATAAAGCAAAGGATATATGTTTCGAATGGCATGAAGAGGAATTTGACAATTTGATTAAAATTTTAGATCATCTGGAAAATTTGGGTTACGAAGAGTTTGGATTGATTGGTTGGTTTGACGAGGGTGATATATTCGAAAAAGCAACTTTTTCCGCACATGGAGACCCTTACCTAGAATATCCCAAAAATTTTTACAAAAGAGGTGAACTTGATTTGGAACTTTTGATCAACCCTGAAAGAAGAACAAATTATGGTATGTTCTTTGCAAAATAATTTTTTTAAAAAAATAAACTTTTAAAATGAATACTAATAATTCTAACCATAGATTTGACACTGAGATAATTTTTGCCCATAATTCACATAACAGGCCAAATACCCTAATTGATACGATTAAAGCTGAAATAGAATTTTTCCCAAATTCTCAATTTTACGTAAGTGTGACAAATGATGGAACAATAAAGAAATTAGATTTTGACAAACCTATAAATTTGAAAATGGTCCCAACTACCGGAGTTGGTTGGCAACTTGGTTGTGTAAATTGTTTCTATTCCTGTGTGAGTAAAATTTGTGAAGATTTTGATGATGGTATAATTGTTTTTTCACATGATGATGTTCGTTTGAGAAATTTTGAGGTACTCAAAGAAAAAATTGAATTGATGATTAAAGATGATTTGTCTTATATTGTTAGAAGACCCGGATATGGACATAACTATTTCATGATGGAAGCAGTTTTATTAAATATAAAACACGTAAAAAAAGTATTTTCACCACACACTGACCGTCTTTTTGAAAACGAGGGTATGATACCTAGAGATATGAACAGTCATATTTCGGCAGAAGAGTGGATGGGTGGACTATTGATAGGATTGCCAAATGGATTAGCTATCGATTATCCACACCATTATATAAGCAACGAGGAGGTAATCATTAATTTGATTGAAAATATTGGTTATGAACACATGAAAAAAGAGATTACATATGTAATACAATAAAATAATAAAAAAGGTATGAAGAGATTAACAGAGATAGGATTGAAAAAGGGTACCGATAAAGCTACCTACCATAATTTTACAGAATATTATGATGATATTTTTTCTTTATATAAAAGTCCAAGAATTTTAGAAATTGGAATATACAATTTTAGTTCATTGGATATGTATTTAGAGTATTTTGATGAACCCTATGTAATGGGTATGGATATTGATGACAAATCGCATTTTTTGAATGATAAATGGAAATTTGTTAGAGGAGACCAAAGTCTCGTAAGCGATTTGAGTAAATGTGTGGTAGACAACGAGCCTTTTGACATAATTGTTGATGATGGTGGACACTCTATGAAACAACAGCAAATAAGTTTTGGGTATCTAATAGATTATATAAACCCCGGTGGATACTACATTTTAGAGGATTTGCACACTAGTTTAATGCCTGAATATATCAACCATGATTGTCAATTCACTAGTTTAGAAATGTTGCGAAAAATTACAAATAACGAAACTTATTTCAGCAATTATATTGATAGAGACCAACAAATAAAAATCCTATCCAAAATCGACTCTATAAAAATTCTTCAAAGGGATCCAAATATTTGGAATGATAGTGTAACAAGTATCATTAAAATAAAATAAAAAAAATATTTATTGATGAGAAAAACTTATGATTGTTTTACATTTTATAACGAGTTAGATTTGTTAGAAATCAGATTGAACGAATTAGATGATTTGGTTGATTATTTTGTCATAGTTGAAGGTCAAAGGACTTTCCAAAATAAAGATAAAGTTCTTTACTATGATAAACATAAGGACGATGCAATTTTTTCAAAGTTTAAAGATAAAATTATACATATAATCGTACCTTCGGATGAATTCACTGAAAACAGTTGGTACAATGAGGAACATCAATTCAATTCCATACAGAATGGGTTGTCAAATGCAAATGATGATGACTTAGTCATCCTTGGTTTTTTGGACGAAATACCTAGGTCGTCCACTATAAAAAAATTGATTGAGGAAAACTTTGATTCTGTGTCCTTTCTACTTTTGAATTTCTATTATTTTTTTCTTGACACAAAATACACAGATTTTAGTGGAGGAGATTACTGGTACGGAAATTCAATCTCCCCAAGGAAATACCTTGGTTCAAATCTTTATCAGTTTGTAATGAAGAGGGGAAGAGGTGAAAATACCATCAACGATGGTGGTTGGCACTTTTCTTTTCTTGGTGACTCCGAATTTGTACTTGATAAAATCAATAGCTACGCACACACGGAATTTAAACACCTATCAAATGATGATATAAAACATTTTATAAATAATTTAGGAGACCCATTAGGTAGAAATGGATGTACTCGTTTTTTAGGACATGAAATATTGGAGAATTTGCCTCTATATGTCCAAAAAAACATCGACAAGTTTAAAAAACACTTTCAACAAGCTCATAAACTTTAATAATCAAATCTTCTATATGATCTTGGTGAAGGTTCCAAAATCAATAAATTTAGATTTACTGAGTAAGAATTACACATCGGTGAAAATAACTATTAAAAAAATATTTTAAAAAATGAGTCAGTATGATATAGATAAATTTGTTTACGAATTTTACCAAGGACAAAAGGGTGTTTTTTTAGAAACCGGTTCTAGCCACCCAATTGACCAGAGTAATACTTATAGACTAGAACAAAATGGTTGGTCTGGGATGTTAGTCGAGCCAAGAAAAGACCATAACCCCGATTATAAAATAATAAGACCAAATTCTATAGTTGAAAACTATGCATTGGTTAGTAAAAATTTCGAAGGGGATTCGGTAAAATCTCACATGCACGAAGCTGGTCATATGTATAACATATCTGGTATACATATTGGTGATGGGCATTCTATAGATGGCTTAGTAGAATGGCCTGTATCAACTCTAGATAATTTGTTAAAGAAGTATCAAATGAGGAATATTGACTTTTTTTCTCTAGATGTTGAGGGATATGAGCATGAAGTTATCGAGGGTATAGATTTCGAATACGTACAATTTGGTTTGATAGTAATAGAAACACACTCCTATGAGTGGAATGGTAAGAATTCCGATTTTTCTTATCTAAATGATCATGGATATAAATTTTATCAAAACTTGAGTAACAATCATCAAGTGTGGGTAAATGGTGTACCGCCGAAAACTGAAGGAACAAAATATTTTTCAAATTTATAATTCAATATTCTCATAATCAAAAAATCAAAGTTTTTGAATAATTTTAGGAACCGCTCCTAATTCGAGTACTTTTGATTTATTCAATAAGAATTCAACATCAGTAAAGTTAAATTTGAACTTTATTGTGAAATCTTTAGCATTTACTTTCTGTGATGAGTAATCAAATTTATTTTCACTCAATGACATTGCTATAATTTCAAAGAACTTTATTCTGTATATTGCGTCCCTCCAAATATCAACTGCCGTTAAAGTAAATGGATTAATATACAAATTAACAACATCTAAGTAGTGTTTAATGAATATATCATAACAAATCCAATAATTCAAATCAGCATCTACCGATCTAAATACTACATCAATTTCTCTTGTGGTTAAGATGTCTTGTACGTTGGTTGCTGGTTTGTAAGCACGTTTTTTTCCATGGTACAAAAATTGCTCAGGTGTGGTAATATTTAATCCTGGATAGCTTACCGATTTAATTGTTGAATTTAAGTAATCAATAACGTTATCATACTGAACCCAATTCTTTTCTAGAATTGGTTTGTACGTAGCTATAATTTCCGATGGTAAAAAATCGCCCGGTAAATTAAAGACGAACTGGGAA
>Ga0114976_10002351_pt1 | contig 11903 bp, 10 predicted proteins | sample S_130805_EF_Meta_FD_87319 | JGI IMG/M metagenome (GOLD analysis project Ga0114976, IMG submission 87319) | Freshwater microbial communities from Lake Simoncouche, Canada to study carbon cycling - S_130805_EF_MetaG | ecosystem: Environmental > Aquatic > Freshwater > Lake | place: Lake...
CTCAATCTGGCAAGCCAGTTGAAGATCCCGGTGCTCTTTGTCTGTGAAAACAATTTATTTTCGAGCCATATGCACATCAGCCAGCGACAACCCCTTCAGTCTGTCGCACGGTTTGCACTTGCAAACGAGATTCGCCACATTGTTGTTGACGGGAATCATTTAATTGATGTTGACCTCGCAGCAGAGAGTTTGATTCAATCTGCGCGCAGCGGGAATGGGCCTGTGTTCATCGAAGCTGTTACATATCGCCAATACGGCCATGTCGATTGGCGAGATGACATCGATGTTGGAGTAAACAGATCATCCGAGGATTTAAAAATTTGGAAAAATCGTGATCCAATCACTCGCCTATCTGATGCATTAATTGCTATTGTGCCCTCAATGCACAGTGTTATTTCGGGACAACAATCTGAGATAAGTCGTGATATCGATGCAGCTTGGGACTTAGCTGAGAAAGATCCTTTTCCGGTCGCTAATGCTCTGCTAGGTACTGTTTATGGCGAGAATACAAAATGATCGAAAACAGTCAGACTGACTATGGGACAGCAATTCGCGATGCCTTCGCCTACTTGCTTGAAAATTACCCTGATGTGTTTGTTATTGGCCAAGGCCTCTGGAGCCCTTGGTATGTTGGAAACTCGATGACTAATTTAGATAAAGAATTTGGTATTGGCAGAATTATTGATACCCCGGTCTCTGAATCAGCATGCACTGGTGCTGCTGTCGGTGCTGCAATAGCTGGAATGAAACCAATAGTTGTTCATCCAAGAATGGATTTCATGCTCTATGCAATGGATTCAATAGTTAATGAGGCTGCCAAGTGGTCATCCATGATGGGAGGTCAAGCAAGCGCTGGAGTTACTGTGAGAGCAATTATTAACAGGGGAGGCGAGCAAGGCGCGCAACACTCGCAATCGCTGCATTCATGGTTTGCGCATGTACCAGGATTGAGAGTTGTTATGCCAGCTACTGCCGCTGATGCACGCGACTTATTGATTGCTTCTGTCCTGTCTAAAGATCCGGTCATCTATATCGACGATCGTTGGCTCTACTCACAAACAGATCACCTAAAACCTGTTGCTGAACTTGACCTTGCCTTAGAAGGGCCAATGATTAGGCGAGTCGGTTCTCAAATGACTTTAGTTGGTGCTGGATTTTCCGCGAAACTTTGTGCTGATGCAGCCGAATTACTAGCCCTTGATGGCGTCGATGTTGAAGTAATTGATATCCGAATCCTAAATCCATTTGATGCATCCAAAATAGTCGCCTCGGTGAACAAGACTGGTCGTCTAGTTGTAGTTGATGGAGGATGGGGCAATTCAGGATTTGCGGCGGAAGTTATTGCTTCAGTAGTCGAACAACTCGCCCCATCATCCCTAAAGTCGGCACCACAAAGGCTTACGCTTCCACCTGCACCGGCACCCGCCTCTAGTTTCCTTGAGGAGATTTACTACACTAAGGCATCCGATGTCGTGGCAGCGGTAAAGGCAGTCCTGAATTAAGAAGGTGGGCACTGAAGTGAACGAAATTCGTAAAGTTCCATTTTTTGACTATCCGAGACTATTTCTGGATGACCGTGAAGAGATTCTGAGTACAGTCGAAGAAGTAGGTCGCCGCGGTGCTTTTATCATGCAAAAAGATCTCGCAGAGTTTGAGGAGAAACTAGCTACTTACGCTGGTGCCAAACATTCGGTTGGTGTTGCGAATGCAACAGATGGTCTAGAGCTTGCGTGGTTGGCGGTTGGTCTTGAAAAAGGTGATGAAGTAATCATCAGTTCCCACACGATGTTAGCAACTGCCTCAGCAATTGTGACTGCAGGCGGCACGCCAGTGCCTGTAGAAATTGGCCCGGACAACTTAATTGACCCAGATGCTATTTCGGCCGCTATTACTTCGCGAACAGTAGGTATTTCTCCTACTCAACTAAACGGTAGAACTTGCGATATGGACGCAATCATGAAAATTGCTAATGACAAGAAATTTGTAGTTGTGGAGGATGCGGCTCAGGCACTTGGATCGCGATTTAAGGGACAACATTCAGGCACTTTTGGAATCGCAGGTAGTTTCAGCTTCTTCCCAGCAAAAGTTTTAGGTTGTCTGGGTGATGGCGGTGGATTGGTCACTAACAATTCTGAGATTTTCGAAAAGATCTACCAACTCCATGACCACGGTCGGGATACAAGTGGAGACATAAAGTCTTGGGGCAGAAATAGTCGACTAGATAATCTTCAAGCGGCAATTCTAAACAAGCGCTTTGCTAGATATCAAGAGGTAATTGTTCGTCGCCGTGAGGTAGCTTCGCTATACCAAATGCACCTCGGTGAGCTCGAAGAGCTAGAACTCCCGCCAGCCCCTGAAGAGAATAGTAATCACTTTGATGTTTTCCAAAATTATGAATTGCAAGCTGATAAGCGCGATGATTTGAAGGTACATCTCTCTGAACGAGGTATCGGAACGATTATTCAATGGGGTGGTAAGGGTGTCCATCAATGGGAAGGTTTAGGCTTTACACAGAATCTTCCAAAAGTAGAAAGATTTTTTGAACGCTCAATAATGCTTCCCATGAATATGTTTATAAGCGATGACGATGTGCTGTATGTCTGTGACTCCATAAAGAATTTCTACAGGAATTAGATTTGAAAATGAAACGGGCAACATATTTATTCCTGAAACGTTTAATGGACCTCCTGTTATCAATACTAGGACTTGTGCTGACAAGTCCAATACTTTTGCCAGTAATGTTCCTGGTGTGGAGGCAAGACATGCACTCTCCGTTTTATGTGGCTGAGCGGGTCGGTAAGAACTTCAAGCCTTTTAAGATGGTGAAGCTACGCTCAATGATTCAGAATGCAGACACTTCTGGGGTAGATTCAACAAGCGTAAATGACATGAGAATTACGCCAATTGGGCAATTCATTAGAAGGTACAAACTTGATGAATTAACCCAACTTTGGAATGTGTTCTTAGGAGACATGAGTTTGGTCGGTCCTCGTCCAAATGTTAAGCGCGAGACTGATTTGTACACACTTGAAGAACGGCGCCTTCTCTCCTATAAGCCAGGAATTACGGACTTTGCTTCAATTGTTTTTTCTGATGAAGGCGAAATACTTTCGGATCAAAAGGATCCGGACCTCGCCTACAATCAACTGATTAGGCCAGGAAAGAGTAGGTTGGGATTGTTCTACCTAGAAGTGGCAAGTTTGCGAACCGACATTGCATTGCTTTTCCTTACTGTCGTTGCAGTTTTATCAAGACAAAAAGCACTAGCCATGAATGCTGGTTACCTACGGTTAATCAAAGCCCCAGAAAGTCTAGTGAAAATTGCTGTCCGTGATTCACCGCTGACCCCAACCCCACCTCCAGGTTCTGATTCAATTGTTAGCTCACGCGATGCGAAATAGCTACCTTCAAAATGTAAATGAAAGAGCGAAATGAGAATTTGGATTCTTCAAACAGGAGAACCACTGCAAATAGACAGCGGCAGTTTGCGCCCCATGCGTGCCATGAATTTGTCAAAAGCACTCATAGATCAGGGTCACCAAGTGACTTTATGGTCTTCAGATTTTGATCACTTCTCCAAACAACACCGATTCAGTTCCGAGAAAACGATAGAACTATCGAATCAACTTACTATTCGTCTCATTAAAAGTCGTGGTTACAAGTCACACATTGGATTAAGCCGACTTGTAGATCATGCACAACTCGGGTGGCATCTTAAACAAATGTTGAAACATGAATCAGCCCCTGACGTTTCATTTATTGGATACCCCCCAATTGAGCCAGCATGGGTAATGGCACGTTGGCTTAATCGTCGCGGTGTACCCACAATTCTTGATGTTAAAGATGCATGGCCAGATAATTTAGTAGAAGCTTTCCCAAAATTCATGAAGCCTTTCGCAAGAATTATTTTTTTTCCGTATTTTCTTATGATGAGAGATTCATTTAGAATTTGTACTGGGATTTCTTCCGTATCGCAGGAGTTTCTCGATTGGTGTTTGTTGAAGGCTGGGCGAAAACAAACCGAGAATGATTTTGTATTCCCGCTATCTCCCCAAGATGAACTTCTCTCCGAACAAGAAATTGAAAGAGCTGCAAAATGGTGGGATGATCTTGGGATCAAATCGACAAATCAATTGCGAGGGTACTTCGTCGGATCATTAAATGATGCCTTTGATTTCCAACCAATAATAAATGCTGCAAGAAAATTTCCAATTTCTTTTGTTATGGCGGGGGATGGCCCAAGACTAGAATCTCTTCGCTCAGAGACGCAAGATATCCCCAATTTAGTTTTTCCTGGACGTGTTTCCAGGGCTCAGGCACGGGTGCTCTCTTCTCGTTCAAACTTTGCTCTAGCCCCTTTGGCCACACGGGCGGATTTTGAAATGAGTATTCCAAACAAGTTTTATGATGCCATGCAAATGGGAAAGCCCATGATTACATCGCTAACGGGGCCATCTAGAAGATTGCTTGAAAAACACAATTGTGGTTTGTTCTACAAGAATGAGACTGAATTGAATTCTTTGTTAACTAGTTTTTCAGAAGATCCTAGTTCGTTAGATGTGATGTCAAAAAATGCACTGTTTTGTTACAATAAGTTTTTTTCATTTGCGACAATTTATTTGGGGGTAGGCGCTAGACTCCTTAGATTTGTTGGGAAACAGTCAATATGACGAAGACTGAAGAATTCTATGTATTTAATTCAAAGTAAAAGTAATTTCCTGCTTATGATAGACAAATTAATTTCGTATCGAAAGAGAGCATTTAAAGTGGGTTTTGTTCGGTTTGTTGTGGCCTAATTTAACGAATTTTCGAGGCTTGGCCAATCTTGACTTCGAGTTTTCTTCTTTTTGGCCCAATCGTCCTAGCTTGTAGCACATAGAAGATTTCAGAAGCTAATTGTGCCTGCGATGACAGGCCGGCAGTCACAATTAGCTGGAAGCTTTTTTATATGAATTCAAGAGTCTAGCTTCTGAATTCGCCCAACTGCCAAATTCTCTGCACCACTCGCGAGAAGAAGTGGAAGTTTTCTGCCAAACTAATTCGGAATCATTGAGTAAATTTAGTGCTTTAGTGATGTCTTCGACTGTAAAGCCATCTGCCAGGATTGCCCCGGAGCTGTCCTCAACCCAATTTTGGTTAGATTTTGTTGGCGTTGCTACACATGGCAAACCACCCGCACTAAACTCAAACCTCTTATTTGGTGAGTTTGTCCTATTTGTTTCATGATCACTATAGGTAAGAAGACCCATCTTTGATTTTGATATCGCCTCACTAAGTTCTAGCCTATTTAGCCAACCTAAATGCACTAACCGATTACCTAGCTGATCCTTAGCAAAGGCCCAATCTTTTGGTGAGGGCTTTATTCCTGCAATAGTAAGAACTAAGTTGTCTATGTTGGAGATAGCTCGCACGACCTCCAGGAAACACTGGGTTTGATCTGCGGCACCAGTGAATAAGACTCGATTATTGGCATATTGCGGATTGCATAACTCAAAGTCTTCAATTCGGGCTTCATTCCCAACAACAAGCTTATTCTTGTTTTGGTATGTGTCGTTGATTGAGTCAGTCGCAGAAATTACCGCAGTTGCGTTTTTGTCCAAAAAAGTTAGCAATCCAAAAATCACTTTTCTGATTCCGGTTCTTAAATATTTTGGTATATAAGTTCTATGCTCGTCAGACTGTTTAAATTGTAAGTAGTAATCTTCGTGCGCATCCCAGATGACTTTCTTGTTTAGTAACACTAGTAGACATCCAAACAAAAGTAATTCTGGGTCATGTATGTGCCATAGGTCAGGCTTAATTTTAAATAGTGATCTAATTGAAACAATTTGGCTTTTGACCAATCTTCCGATTCGAGATTTTGGGATCTCGCCTAATGGAACGTGCAAAATTCCATCATAGCTTGGCATTTTGCCATGAGCAATTAGGATAACTCCATAATTAGTTTTATCCGTAATGGACTTACATTCTCGCTCAAAAATACGAACATCTGAGGCTTTGTGTGCGGTAGTCAAATGGCACACAACGTACGCCTTGTTTTCAAAAATGGGATTGCCAGAACTACCCAGAGGCCACATTGCAAAAGGATACATGGCGGAAGAGACATACGATGTAGATCCGCGAATTTTTGCATACGAGCCCTAGGATTGGATCTATTACTCTCATCCACATTCCTACTACTTTTCTGGAGTCTCTTGATAACTATTGCAGATGCAGGTATGGGGAATTTTAACTCCATTGCGAACATGCTTGACTTTCTTGAAATTGATTCTGAGATTCGAAAGAAGCCAATGGATATTGCATCTATAACTCATTTAATACTTCCTGGCGTCGGATCATTCGACGCTGGAATGGAGCTGCTAGATTCTTCTGGCTGGAGGGAAGCAATAATCGCCTTATCTCCTCAAACAAAAATTCTTGGCATTTGCCTAGGGATGCATCTCCTAACCGATGGCAGTGAAGAGGGTATCTTGCCAGGTCTCGGAATGGTTGAAGGGGTTTGCAGAAAATTTGATTCGAGTCTAGGCCCAGTTCCCCACATGGGTTGGAATGAAATTGAAATAACTAGAGAAAATGAAATTCTCCCACAAAACGGAGGTGCGCAGCGCTTTTACTTTTCCCACTCCTATTTTGTGGAGTTACAAAACGCTGAATTGGCATTCGCTAAAACACATTACACAAAGAATTTTGTTTCTGCCTTTAGTATTGGAAATATCTTTGGATTTCAGTTTCATCCAGAAAAGAGTCATCACTTTGGAATGCAGGCGCTTGAGAGTTTTGCAAATCTATAATGTTGAGACACAGAGTCATACCCGTTCTCCTATATTCCGGGGATGGACTTGTTAAGACACAAAAATTTGAAAATCCCGTTTACATTGGAGATCCGTTAAATACTGTCAGGATCTTCAATCAGAAAAAAGTTGATGAAATACTTTTACTTGATATTTCACGCTCAAAGATGAATGAAGGACCTAATTTTGAATTAGTAAGGAAGATAACTTCAGAGTGTTTTATGCCTTTAAGTTATGGGGGTGGGATTCGTACTTTATCTGATGCAAAGGAGCTCTTTGCTCTTGGAGTTGAAAAAATAGTTGTTCAAACCGCAGGAATAAAGAATCAACAATTGATAACTGCGATTGCTAACTTTACTGGTAGCCAAAGTATTTCTATATCGATTGACGTTCTACAAATCGGTCCTAACAACTTTCGGGTTTACCACGCAGCAACCAAGAGAACTCTGGAAACCCCATTACTCCAAGTCATCAATCAGGTACAAGATGCGGGTGCCGGAGAGTTAATCATTACTTCTGTATTGCATGAGGGTGGAATGAAGGGATATAACTTAGATCTAATAAAGTTTGTGAGAGGTACTGCCAGGATTCCAATCGTTGCCCATGGTGGTGCCGGTAGCATTAAAGATTTCGCTGAAGTAATTTCAGTTGGAGCAGATGCAGTTGCAGCTGGCTCATTTTTTGTGTTTTATGGTCCAAGAAAAGGCGTTCTAATCACTTACCCAAAATATGAAGACTTGGAACTCGCTATCGGGGTTGGAAATGACTAATAGATATGCGATGTGCCAAGTGTGTGTGATGGACGCAAGTGATCCAGAAATTGTCTTTTTTGGAGAAAGTGGATGTAATCATTGTCTGAATATGAAGTCTAATCTTGGAATTACTTGGTTTAACGATCATTCGGGAGAAGAACGGCTTACAGAAATTTTGGAGAAGATCAAAAAGGAGGGTGCTGGGAAAGAATTCGACTCAATTCTAGGCTTGAGTGGCGGTGCCGATAGTTCTTACTTGGCTATAAAAGCCTACGACTGGGGTTTGCGCCCACTAATAGTCCACGTTGACGCTGGCTGGAATTCAGAACTAGCAGTAAGAAACATCGAGTCAATTTTGAATTTTACTGGGTGGGAGTTACAAACAAACGTAATTAATTGGAATGAGATGAGGGACCTACAGCTTTCCTATTTGAAGTCAGGCGTTTCAAATCAAGACGTCCCTCAAGACCACGCATTTTTCTCAAGTCTGTATTCTTTCGCAACAAAGAATGAAGTAAAATATGTATTGAGTGGTGGCAACACAGCGACCGAGGGCATCTTTCCTAAAAATTGGCACTGGGCTGCAATGGACTCGATCAACTTGAGATCAATTCACAATGAATTTGGTTCCAGGGTTCTTAATCAATACCCAATGACTTCCTTTTTTCAATATTACTGTAAATATCCTTTGGTCAATCGAATGAGGCCCCTCAGATTATTGAATTTTATTCCTTACGTGAAAGAGGATGCTCTCGTCGAATTGGAATCTAGAGTTGGCTATATGCGTTATCCTAGAAAACACGGAGAATCGACTTTTACCAGATTCTTCCAAGGATATTATCTTCCCTATCGCTTTGGTATGGATAAACGGCTTCCACACTATTCAAGTCAGATCGTTAGTCAACAACTCACTCGAGGCGAGGCGATAGATCTCCTAAGTGAACCTTTATATCGTGATGGCGAATTGGAGCGTGACATTCAATATATTTGTAGAAAGCTTGAAATTTCAAGATCAGAATTTGAAGTCATTCTAAATGCACCTTTGAGGAATGCTAATGAGTTTCCCAATTGGAGCTCAAAACACACCGCCTTAAAGAGAATTCAACGGTTAGTTGAGGTAACTTCCGGGAGGAAGATTAAAATCTTTTCATGATTACATGGGGACTAGGCTGGAAAAGTTCTGCGTAGGGTAAGGAGTCCATAAACTTGGATCAGCGCACTCGAACAAGTTAACAAAATAGTAAACTCATATAGATTCAACTCAAAATACTTCCCTGCAAGAGCGCTTAGACCAATAAAAATCAAACGAATAATGCTCACCTTTAGAAATTCGACCCAAAGACGACTCACGTAGTAAAAACTACTCATTGGGTTCCAAACAAATGAAATCACCATCATCGGCAATAAGTATTTGATTAAAACCCCGGCAGTATCCCACTCACTTCCTAAAAAAATATTTACAAGTAAAGAGCCCACAAAGAAAAGGAATATAGCGAAAAACACTGCAATAAAAAATAGCTTCACCAGAATTAGATCAAAATCAGGACGGCCTAGATTTAGACCTTCACGGCGATTATGTGAATAAGAAGATAGATAATACTGTGCAAAACTTGTGCCAAGAAAAACTATTGGAATTACGACCATCCTTTGTGCCATTGATACTTGTCCTCCAGCCCAGTTGCCGAAAAACCAATTTACAAGAATAATTAACGCAGCAGCTGCAATCATGTCAAAGGCAATCGATAAGAAATTGACAACTACTGGCTGTTTGATTTTTGCCCTTTTTGCCTCATCCCATACTCTAAGAGGAAGTTTTGCTAAGCTAGATTTTACATTAGAAAATAGAAAGCCAAGTCCAATAAGTCTTCCTACTATCTCACCAAAAATAAGACCAACATTCTGAAGAAAGGAAAAATTCAGAATCCATTGGCTGACACCAATTGCTGAATTTTGTATAGGCCCTCGTGTAGCTAAAACTTTATACTTCAATTTTCTTAGAATTAATTGATAAGTCAAGTTGTAAAAAGCTAATAGAAGCGCAAGCCCCAAGCTCAGAGAAAAAAGATCTACAATTCTTGGAACACTAAGCTCTAGCGATAGACACACAATACAACTGATGATAACGAGTGCCAAAAAAAAGAACCATCTCTTCACAACTAGACCCATACTAGTCAAATAGATTAATTCAGATTCTTCGTCGCTCTCCGCAGGGACTAAGAATGTTTCAAAAGATTTTGTCAAAAATAAGGCAGTAATTCCTGCGACATTGACGACTAGTGCGTAGAAACCAAATTGTCTGGGTGAATAAATTTGTCCCATTACTAATGTAGAGCCAAAGACTACTATTTGAGAGAGAATAGTTCCAAGTGTCAGTATGCGAACGGGAGACCAAATCTTTTTTATGACTGCTCTTGGCTCAAACTTTTGCACCTTCCCATAGTAACCTTATTACACCTTGAGGCACAGAATCTGATTGGGAGCGGTCTGATAATTACTTTTAAATACATAACTGGCTGGTTTACAACCTACCTCAGTGGATTGCCCGAACTTGTGCGGAGATATATTTCCGCTGATCTCGTTCGACAAAATTGTCTTATCTATTGGCTGTTGCTTTGGTTCACAATGTCCACGGTTGCAACATCTGCCCAGGGCTATAAATACGGTCCACCTGCCTTGATCTCAATTTTTTTCCAAGTTATCCTAGTATTATTTATTGCGAACCTTTTGCCTCCGGTAATTTCGGGTCCGATTCAAGTTTTGCAGGCTTTCACAGCAATCTTTATTTCAATCCCAACGGTGATTCTTGCATTTTCGAACTGGACATCTATTGAATTTAAATTCAGAATGATGGCCTTGCTCTATGTATTGTTGAATCAAGTACTCATTGCTTTTTTTCGAGGTTCAAGCAGCTGGTCAATTGCTACACTTAGAAAAATTCGTTTACCCTTGGTAGTTATATCTTATTTTTTGATTGCGCTCATCTTATTGTGTTTCGTAATTGTTCTGAATTCTGGAGTCATAAATATCAATTACATAAATTTTGGAGAGCTGTATACAAAGAGATCTGAATTGATGATAGCTCTTAAGGATAGTGAACTTAAATATCTTGGGTATGCTTTAGGTTGGACTGGGGGTATTTTAATACCGATAATTTTTTATTTCGCTATTAAATTACGCAGCCGGATAATTGTGGTATTGAGTTTCTTTCTATTTCTTGGAAGTTATTTAATGACCGCTCAAAAATGGATACTTGCAAGTTTTTTCTTGATAGTTTTTTTGCATCTGATTTCTAAATTAAAAGCCCCGAAACTGATTAATTCATCCGATGTAATTCGAAGTTTTAATTACCTGATTGTAATTCTCATTTCACTTCAATCTGTATTCTCAAAACTACCATTCGTGGACTTGGGTATCAGAAGACCTTTACTAGACCCTTCGATAATGTTGCAATTTTATGTCAAATTCTCCTATGAAAATTCATTGAGGTGGTGGTCTGATACAAATATTGGTCGCTATATCTTTAACTCTGATTCTGTTCCTGTCTCGAATGCTATTGGAGAAAGATATTTCAATCAACCAGAATTACAAATATACCCAATTCGGGCTTCGGCAAATGCAGCCTCTAGCTCTCTGGCAGATTCGATAGCGCAGGGCGGCCCATTAGGTTTAATTTTCTATTCCCTTGCAATAATTGCATTTTTTTATTTACTTCACGTTTTAGCCGTTGGTCGAGATCTTTCAATTGTCTTTGTGTTGAGTGGACTAGTTGCGACAATGCTATTTGAGGGGGCATTACATACCTTACTTCTATCCCGTGGATTGATTATTGTAGTTTTAGTCTTCTTATTTCTTCCAAAAGTCTTCAGAACTAGTTAGCGAACTTTAAGGGAAAACGACTAACTAACGACTAGTTTGAAGCTCGCATTAACCGGTCACGAATGGCAATAGCAATCCCACCACCTTGCGGCTGGTGCACAACAACAGTTCCTAGCCCCTGCTCATCTGCAGCCCGCAACGCTGAATACAAAATCCTTGCAAACTCATCATGTGTTGTTGGAGCAGCAAGTCTTATAACCCCAGCAGCTGATGCAACATCTGCCATTGCAATAAACCCTTGACCGGGCAAAGGGGATTGATCCAAGACAACCGTTGCTATTGGTGAGTAATGACTTTCGAGTGAACCACTAACCCGGATTGCAACACCGTCGGTATCTAAAACATCAAGTCCTGTTGAGTGCTCAATCATCTCTTGGGTAATAGCACCAGGTCGCAAAATCTTTGGCACATCCCCGGTGCAATCAATAATTGTTGACTCCACACCAACCGCGCACGCCCCACCATCAAGAATCACATCACTATC
>Ga0114976_10002352_pt1 | contig 11901 bp, 10 predicted proteins | sample S_130805_EF_Meta_FD_87319 | JGI IMG/M metagenome (GOLD analysis project Ga0114976, IMG submission 87319) | Freshwater microbial communities from Lake Simoncouche, Canada to study carbon cycling - S_130805_EF_MetaG | ecosystem: Environmental > Aquatic > Freshwater > Lake | place: Lake...
GTACAAATCGACTTCGGGTAGGGCTGATACCCCGGTGGGCAGTAGTTCAGCGGGGCGGGTACCGTGCCCTGCACCTCGACCATGTAGTTGTGACAGAGGCGATCCAACTCAGCGGTTGTGATACCAGCCACCACATGAGGCGTAATAAAATCCAGAACTTCGGAGGCGAGCCTGCCTGCCGTGCGCATGGCATTCAATTCAGGGACGGTCTTGATCGAAATCGGCATAACAGGATGGAAACGTTGAGTACAGACAAAAAGTAGGGTGGCGCGCGCGGACCGAAAGACGTTAGAATTATAGGCTTCGCAGTGAAATGCGAAGCAGCGGGGCGGTAAAACGCCCCAAACAACCCGTTTCCCAGACTTCTGACGGCGTCGGGCAACGGAGCGCGCGCACCGGGATCACAGGGTGTTTTGTGGGTGTTCTGCAAGACTTCGACGGTGCGTGAGTCCCAACCCAGATCATAGAAGGTATCTCATCATGCAGCACTCCATGCGCGATATGCTGGAAGCGGGCGTCCACTTTGGACACCAGACCCGTTTCTGGAGCCCCAAGATGGCCCCCTATATTTTCGGCCATCGCAATCGTATTCACATCATCAACCTCGAAAAGACCGTCGTCATGTACGACGAGGCGGTCAAATATGTCCGTCGGTTGTCCGCCAATCGCGGCACGGTGCTTTTTGTCGGCACCAAGCGCCAGGCGCGCGAGATCATCGCGGAAGAGGCTCGCCGTTGCGCCATGCCTTACGTGGATGCGCGCTGGCTGGGCGGCATGTTGAGCAACTTTAAGACCGTCAAGACCTCGATCAAGCGCCTGAAGGATATGGACGCGATGGTTGCCGACGGTAGCTTCGAGCGCCTGTCCAAAAAAGAAGCGCTGCTGACCCAGCGCGAGCACGAAAAATTGACCAAAAGCATCGGTGGCATCAAGGACATGGCCGGATTGCCCGATGCCATTTTTGTGATCGACGTGGGTTATCACAAAATCGCGGTGACCGAGTCCCGCAAGCTGGGGATTCCGTTGATCGGCGTGGTTGACACCAATCATTCGCCCGAAGAAATCGATTACGTGATTCCGGGTAACGACGACTCCGGCAAGGCAATTCGCCTTTACGCATCCGGCATCGCCGATGCGATTCTCGCCGGCCGTTCGCAGGCCTTGCACGACATCGTCAAGACCGCTGGCGAAGACGAATTCGTTGAACTCGAATCCGAACTCGCGGCACACGACGCGACCCCGACGGCCTGATTCATTCGGGTCCTTGCCCTCCCTCCCTCCAAGTATTCAAAAAGCATTCAAGATGGCTGAAATCACCGCATCCCTCGTAAAAACGCTTCGCGAAAAGACTGACGCTCCAATGATGGAGTGCAAAAAAGCACTGACCGAGGCCGATGGTGACCTTGACCGGGCGGAGGAACTGCTTCGCGTCAAGCTCGGCAACAAGGCGAGCAAGGCCGCGAGCAGGATCACGGCCGAGGGCGTGGTCGCTATCCACGTGAGTGCCGATGGCAAGACGGGTTCGATCGTTGAACTCAATTCCGAGACCGATTTCGTCGCAAAGAACGACGATTTCATGGCGCTTGCGAACGGCGTCGCCGCGCTGGTTGCGACTCAAGACCCGACGGATGTAGCGGCGCTTTCCGCGCTACCCATGGGTGAAGGCACTGTCGAGAGCACCCGGACTGCGCTCATCGGCAAGATTGGCGAGAACATGACGATTCGCCGTTTTGAGCGATTTGCTGCGCATGGTCACCTCGCCAGCTACATCCACGGTGGCTCCAAAGTCGGCGTGATCATTGATGTCGAGGGGGGTGACGTGCCGCTTGCACGGGATTTAGCCATGCACATTGCTGCCAGCCGCCCGCGAGCGATCGATGCCTCGGGGGTTGATGCGGCCTTCATTGAGAAGGAGCGCTCTATCGCTCAACAGAAAGCGGCTGAATCAGGCAAGCCTGAAGACATCGTGAACAAGATGATCGACGGTGCCGTTCAGAAAGTTCTCAAGGAAGTCACCCTACTCAATCAGGTGTTCGTGAAGGCTGAAGACGGCAAGCAGACGGTCGAGCAGTTGTTGCGTGTTCGTGGCGCTCGCGTCCATGCCTTTCGATTGTTTGTCGTCGGCGAGGGGATCGAGAAGAAGGTGACGGACTTCGCCGCGGAGGTGGCCGCCCAGGCAGCCGCGGCTAAAGCAGCGCACTGATCGCATCCCCAACGATGGATCAATCTTCGCTAAAGTACCGCCGGATCCTGCTCAAGCTATCGGGTGAGGCCCTGATGGGTGACGAGCCCTACGGGATTGATCGGGGAACGATTGCACGAATGGTGCGCGAGATCGCTGAAGTCAGCTCGATGGGTCTCGAGTTGGCGATCGTGATCGGGGGAGGCAACATTTTTCGCGGCGTCGCAGGTGGCGCGGCGGGGATGGATCGCGCCACAGCCGATTACATGGGAATGCTTGCGACCGTCATGAATGCGCTTGCGCTGCAAGATGCATTGCGTCTTGGTGGGGTCGAAGCACGCGTTCAATCTGCTCTCAAGATTGAGCAGGTGGTTGAACCCTATATTCGGCCGAAGGCGCTGCGCTATCTCGAGGAAGGCAAGATTGTTATTTTTGCGGCCGGCACCGGCAATCCGTTTTTTACGACGGATACCGCTGCTGCGTTGCGTGCGGCCGAGGTCGGCGCTCAGATCGTGCTCAAAGCGACCAAAGTTGACGGGGTCTACGATGCGGACCCCATGACCCACCCGAATGCGGTTCGCTTCGACCGGATCAGTTTTGATGAGGCGATCTCGCGTCGCCTGTCAGTCCTCGATGCAACCGCGTTTGCCCTTTGTCGTGATCAAAAGCTCCCAATTAAAGTATTTTCCATCCTCAAAGAAGGCGCGCTCAAGCGAGTCGTCCTGGGTGAAGACGAAGGGACGCTTGTGCATGTCTAGGAAAGTACTGGGGCACTGTACGATTCTATTTTCGGGAGTTTAATGCCATGTCTGCTCAGGAGGTTCGGCAATCAACCGACCAGAAGATGTCGAAATCGATCGAATCCCTGCGGGTCACACTCTCGCGGATTCGTACCGGACGCGCCCATGCGGGTCTGCTTGACCATATCCAGGTCGATTACTACGGATCACCGGTGCCAATTTCTCAAGTTGCGAATGTGACTTTGATGGACGCTCGCACGATTGGCGTTTCTCCTTGGGAGAAAAAAATGGCCAGCGTGATCGAAAAAGCGATCCGTGAGAGCGATCTCGGTCTCAACCCGGTGTCGATGGGCGACCTTTTGCGGGTGCCACTGCCGCCGCTGTCTGAAGAGCGACGGCGCGAACTTGCCAAGGTCGTGAAGACCGAGGGTGAGCACACCAAAGTGGCGGTTCGCAACCTTCGGCGCGATGCCAACGAACAATTCAAGAAGCTTCTGAAGGACAAAGAGCTCTCCGAGGATGAAGAACGCCGGGCTCAGGACGATATTCAAAAGCTCACAGATCGAAATGTGGCCGAAATCGATCGAATTCTTGCCGAAAAAGAGAAAGAATTGCTGACCGTTTGAGACTGACCGTTATTCAGGGAATCCTCAAGATCATGTCAACGTTGAACTCGTCTGCGGCGATCGTGGGTGGCGTGCCGAGGCACATCGCAATCATCATGGACGGCAACGGCCGCTGGGCTTCGCGGCGGATGCTGCCACGAGTGGCGGGGCATGTTCGCGGAGTTGATGCAGTTCGGGCGTCGGTCGAAGCTTGTCTCGATCGGGGCGTACGATATCTCACGCTCTTCGCATTCAGTTCCGAGAACTGGCGTCGTCCCGCCGAGGAAGTTGGGGTTCTGATGAGCCTGTTCCTTTCGGTGCTTGAACGTGAGATTGAAAAGCTGGATCGGGCCCGGGTGAGGCTTCGGGTGATCGGCGATCTGAAGGCGTTTGAGCCCAAGCTCCGAAGCCGGATTGCGGATGCAGAGGCTCGAACCGCTCGACATCATCGTTTGACCTTGACCATCTGCGCCAATTACGGCGGGCGCTGGGATATTTCTCAAGCAACGAGACGCCTGCTTGATGCCCGCCCAGAGCTGGCGCAACAGGGTGCGGCGATCGAACCGATCGATTTCGAGCCCTTTCTGTCGCTCGCTTACGCTCCGGAGCCTGATTTGTTTATTCGAACGGGCGGTGAGCAGCGGGTAAGCAATTTTCTGCTCTGGCAACTGGCTTACACCGAGCTGTATTTTACCGAGTCGTTTTGGCCAGACTTTGATGGGGCCGCTCTTGACCATGCCATTGCGTCCTACCGGTCGCGCGAGCGGCGGTTCGGTCGAACGAGTGAACAAGTTCGACATGGGCTTGAGCACCCCCCAATTTCGGAGGCTCTACCCGCGGATGCGAACCCAACTGAGCCCCGCGCCGCTCGCGTCGATCTCGCGATCTGACGGGCCGGCTGGCCAACGGGATGCTGATCGCGCGGATCCTTACTGCGGTCGCACTGTTAGGGGGTCTTCTACCGGCGTTATTCATGGCGCCGATCTGGGCCTGGGGCGCAATCACCTTAATTCTTTTTGCGGGCGCTGCCGCGGAATGGTCCCGATTGGTCGGTGCCAGCGCGCATTGGGCCTCGCTCACTTTTTTCGCAGGAATGGCCTGGGTTGTTATCACTGAGTTGTTACCGACCTCAGGTTTGCTGCCGTGGGCGGTTGCGCCGGCCTTGGTGGCGGCACTGTTTTGGCTCACCATCTCCCCGTGGCGGCTAACCGGTGGTTTCTCTCAAGATCGACTAGCCCTGGTCGGGATCGTTCTGGCGTTTAGCGCATGGCAGGCCGCGTTTGAACTACGGCGGCTTGGTATCGGGCAGCTCCTTTCAACCGCCTGCATTGTCTGGATCGCGGATGTCGCCGCCTACTTCGGTGGGCGTGCGTTCGGTCGCCATAAATTGGCACCCGCGATCAGTCCCGGCAAGACATGGGAGGGGGTCCTTTTCGCGATGGTTACGGTTCTTGGCTTAGGTTGGGCCACGGTGGTCTATTCTGAACGCCTGATCGCTGAAGCTCAGGGGGCAGACTTATCAATAGTCCAAGACTGGGTCGTTCAAAGCCTTCCGGCGCAGGTGGCACAAAGGTTTGGTCTGCCGGGACTGGTTGGTATCCTCAGCGGTTTAACGGCACTTTCGATCACAGGCGATTTATACGAGTCGCTTTTAAAGCGCGAGGCTGGTGTGAAGGATAGTGGCCGCAGCCTGCCGGGACACGGCGGATTTTTTGATCGAATGGATGCACTGATGCCCGTTCTGCCGATTGGCTTTCTCGTTGTTCGCTACTTGAGCGAACGCCTGCCATGAGCTCTTCCATCGCAGGGACTCATTCGCGGCCTCGGCGTGTTGTCGTCCTCGGCTCTACGGGGTCAATCGGGCAGAGCACCCTCGCGGTGATTGCGCATGAACCAGCTAGATTCGAGGCGTGGGCATTGGTCGCACGGTCGGATGTAGCGCAGATGCGCGAACAGATTTTGGCCATGCATCCAGCCTATGCCGTGATGGTTGACCCGACCGCGGCACGGCAGCTACGCGATGCCTTACCGGCCGGCATTCGGACAGAGATTTTGAGTGGCGAGCAGTCGGCCTTTGACCTGGCGGGTCATTCGCAAGCCGATACGGTCGTTGCCGCGGTTGTTGGCGCGGCTGGGTTGCCATTTGCACTCGCGGCGGCACGGGCCGGCAAGCGGATCTTGCTGGCCAACAAAGAGGCGCTGGTGATGGCCGGACAAGTTTTCATGGATGCCGTCCGGGCTGGGGGCGCGACCCTCTTGCCGGTTGACTCTGAACATAACGCAATCTTTCAGTGCCTGCCCGTCGCTGGGAGCTTGTGGCCGCATACCCGCGGGGTCCGTCGCGTTTTACTGACGGCCTCAGGTGGACCCTTTCGTCGGTCCAGCCTGCGCGACATTGAAGATGCCACCCCTGATCAAGCGTGCGCCCATCCTAACTGGTCGATGGGACGCAAGATTTCAGTCGATTCAGCCACGATGATGAATAAAGGCTTGGAGCTGATTGAGGCTGCATGGTTGTTTGACCTTGCGCCCTCTCAGCTTGAGGTGGTCGTGCATCCTCAGAGCATCGTGCATTCTCTGGTGGAGTATCTCGATGGTTCAATGCTTGCGCAGCTCGGTAATCCGGATATGCGTACGCCGATTGCCCATGCGCTCGCTTGGCCAGAGCGCTGTGAGAGTGGGGTTTCCATGCTCGACCTCGCCCGATTAGGACGTTTGGATTTTGAGGGGCCTGATTTGGTGCGCTTTCCTTGTCTGAGGTTGGCCCTCGACGCGATCTCGGGCGGTGGCGCCGGCCCGTGCGTCCTGAATGGTGCCAATGAAGTCTCGGTCGCCCAATTTTTGGCAGGTGGTTTGCGCTTTGGACAAATTGCAAAAATCAATGAGTCAGTTTTGAACCGATTGGGTCATCAACCCGCTCCAACCACCCTGGATGGGGTCCTGGATCTCGACCGCGAATCCCGTGCGCTTGCGTCCCAGATGCTAGGAAGGGAGCACTGATGGCCGCTCTTTCTGGTGGCATCATGACCATGATCGCGTTCTTGGGCGCCTTGACCTTGCTGGTGTTTGTGCACGAGCTTGGGCACTTCTTGGCGGCGCGTTTTGTCGGCATTCAGGTCTTGCGATTCTCGATCGGTTTTGGGCCCGTCCTGTTTTCGCGGCGCTTTGGTGAGGACCAGACCGAATGGGCCCTGTCAGCGATTCCACTGGGTGGTTACGTCAAGATGCTCGGTGAGACCACGGGTCAGGAGCTTGAGCTTTCGGAAACTCAGCGGGAGCGCTCGTTTGAGCGCGCGTCGCTGAAGTCCCGCGCACTTGTCATTGTCGCCGGTCCCATTGCCAATCTGATCCTGGCGGCCCTGCTGTATTCAGCGCTCTCATGGAATGGGTTGTCCGAACCCATTGCCAAAATTGCTGCGCCACCTGCGAATAGCATCGCGGCCAATTCGGGCCTGGTGGCTGGGGACCAGATTGTTTCTGTGAATGATCAGCTGACCGAGTCCTGGAACGCTTTACGACTGCAACTTTTTGATGCGGCACTTGGCAAAGAACCGATTTTTCTGGAAATAGTTCGCAACGGAACGCCCGCTGCTGTGGTCCTCGACACGACCCGGTTGGTGACTGACGTGCTGGAGAAGGATCCAATGGGGGCGCTCGGTTTTGAGCTCTCAGGCCTTCATGTCGAGGTGTCCGGCGTTGTGCCCGGTAGTGCCGCTCAAAAAGCCGGGCTCCAGGCTGGCGATATTGTGCGGATCGTTGACGGGGATCCAGTCCTGCGCGCCACCATTCTGATTGAGCATGTAAGAGCCCGGCCCGGATACCCAACACGCTTAGGCATCGAGCGCGATGGGGCCGTTATGGAGGTATCGGTTGTCCCTGATTCGGTAACCGATCCCGCAACCAAGGTCGTTACCGGTCGAATTGGCGCTTCGCTCGCCACCCGGGCGACAACGGTGATGGTCCATCAGGGCTTTTTTGGCGGATTGCGTGCAGGCGTGATGCGCACCGTCGAGATGACTCATTTTTCGTTGAAGATGTTTGGCCGCATGCTGGCGGGCCAATTATCGCTGCGCCAACTGTCCGGGCCCGTCACGATTGCGGATCAGGCCGGCCGAACCGCACAGATCGGATGGACAGCCTATCTTGCCTTTCTCGCGCTCATCAGCGTCAGTTTGGGAACGCTTAATTTGTTGCCTTTGCCCATGTTGGATGGCGGGCATTTGGTATATTGCGCCATCGAAGCGGTTCGGGGACGCCCCCTGTCGGCGCAGGCGCTCAATCTAGCCCAACGGGCGGGGCTCGCATTAATCGTTGCAATGTCAGCGGTCGCCCTGTTCAATGATTTGGTTCGTTTATTCGGCCCCTGACTCGGCTGGATTCGTCTCTGATAGGTCCCTGTTTTGCCCTCCAGTCTTATTGCCTTTTTGCGCCCTTTAGAATTTCGACCGGTACTGATTTCACTGGTCTTTTTGATTGCCTCGTGGGCGGGAGTCGCAAAGGCGTTTGAACCCTTCGTTGTCCGCGACATTCGAGTAGAAGGGCTTCAGCGAACTGAGCCGGGCACCGTATTCGGGTATCTGCCCGTTAAGGTCGGCGATACCCTAACCGATGAGCGTGCCGCTGTGGCAGTCAAGGCGCTTTTCAATGCGGGCTTATTCCGTGATGTCCGCCTCGAAGTCGATAACGGCATTCTGGTTGTGACGGTCGAGGAGCGCCCGACCATTGGTTCGGTTTCCATCACCGGAACCAAAGAATTCGAGCAGGACGCGCTCAAGAAAACGCTGCGTGAGGCTGGGCTCGGCGAGTCAAGGGTCTTCGATCGCGCCCTGCTGGATCGTGCGGAACAAGAGCTGAAGCGTCAGTACCTGACCCGCGGATTTTATGGCGTTCGGGTGACCTCCACGGTTGCGCCACTTGAACGCAATCGGGTTGCGGTCACGTTGACGGTCGATGAGGGTCAGACCGCACGGATTACCCAGATCCGGATCATTGGAAACCGCGCGTTCAAAGACGGGGAGCTGCGCGACCAGTTCAAGCTATCCGAGCCCACCTGGTTCAGTTGGTATACCAAGAACGATCAGTACTCCCGAGAGAAACTCACCGCCGATCTCGAGGCTTTGCGCTCGTTTTATCTTGACCGCGGATATCTTGAATTCTCGGTCGATTCCACCCAGGTCTCGATTGACCCGGAGCGCCGCGGAGTCTTCATTACGATCGCGATCAATGAGGGTTTGTCTTATCGGATCAAAGGCTTCCGATTCTCGGGCGATACGATGGGCCGCGAGCCGGATCTGCGCAAGCTGATCCGATTGAAGGACGGCGAGCCCTATGTTGGTACTCGAATGACCGAGTCCACCAAGGCGATGACAGATCTATTTGGCCAACTGGGTTATGCATTCGCCTCGGTCAATGCGGTCCCTCAGCCTGACCGTGAGCGACGCGAAGTCGAGTTTGAAATCATGGTCGATCCAGGGCGCCGTGCCTATGTTCGGCGCATTGAAATTTCGGGCAATGCGCGGACCCGCGATGAAGTGATTCGGCGGGAATTGCGACAGTTCGAATCGAGCTGGTACGACGCGGATAGTCTTCGGCGCTCTCGAGAACGAGTTGACCGCTTGGGCTACTTTAATTCGGTCGAGGTTGACACTCGGGGTATTCCTGATTCGCCCGATCTGGTCGACCTTGAGGTCAAAGTCAAAGAACGTCCGACTGGCAATTTGATGCTAGGCGCAGGTTTCTCGAGTACCGACAAGCTCATCCTTTCGGGTTCGATCAACCAGCAGAACTTCCTCGGTACGGGTAAAGCACTGGCTATTGATGCCAACACGAGTCGACTCTCGCGAGCGATTGGGGTCGGTTACGTCGATCCATACATCACCCCGGATGGCATCAGCCGAGCGATCAATGTGTCGACCCGATTGTTTAATGCGCAGGCATTGGCGCTCGGAGACTATCGCCTCCGAACTTCCGCGGCGGGGGTTCGCTTCGGCATCCCCTATACCGATGTGGACCGACTATTGATTGGAGCATCCGTCGAGCAGAACGCCTATCTGCTCGGACCTTTGGCGCCACTCCGGTTGCTGGACACGGTCAACGCGGTGGGAGAACATCCAACGGCTTTCCTCGGAACGGTGGGTTGGGTTCGCGATACACGGGACAGTGGGTTGGCGCCGAGTCGTGGCGAATTGCGCAGTGCCAGTATCGAGGCGACCCTCCCGATTACTGATCTTCAGTACTGGCGGGGGACGTATCAGCATCAACTATTTTTCCCTGTAACCAAGGATTACACCCTTGCACTGAACGGAGATATTGGGATCGGGCGTGCTTTTAGTGGCCATCTGTACCCGCAATTCAAGAACTTTTATGCGGGCGGAATTGGCTCGATTCGAGGATTTACGCCCTCCAGCCTGGGGCGACGTTATCTCGATGGCGTACCCAGCGGCGGCCAGGTTCGTATCGTCGGTAATGCCGAATTCTTGTTCCCGCTGCCGGGTTCTGGCGCGGATCGCACCCTCCGGACCTTTTTGTACCTGGATATCGGTAACGTTTACAACACCCTGGAAGACGTTGATCTCTCAACCCTTCGGGCTTCAACCGGGGCTGGCTTGTCGTGGTTATCGCCCGTTGGGCCGATCAAGTTCAGTATCGGTACGCCAATCAGACGCGAGCCAACCGATCGGGTACAGCGATTCCAGTTTCAGGTTGGTACCGGTTTCTAAATGCCGCGGTGTGCGAGAATTCCGTAAGCATTGATCGTTTTGCCTCGTCTATCCCCTTTGAGCTTCGCTGCATCCCCATGAGCCTTCGATCTTCCAGCACGCTGTTTTCTATTGGTTCAACCATTGCAAGCCGTGTGCTGATGCACGCCGCGCAAGTTACGATTCCGATGCTGATCGTCGCGACTTTGCCGTTGGCCGCGCAGGCTGAGGCGCAGGCTCAGGAAGTCCGAATCGGTATCGTGAATACCGAGCGAATCCTGCGTGACTCTTCGCCCGCCAAAGCGGCCGAGCTCAAACTCAAGCAGGAGTTTGTAAAGCGAGACGAGGAACTCCAGAAGCTTGCAGCACGCCTTAAAGAAACCAATGACAAACTGGAACGGGACTCTGCCGTACTCGCAGAAACCGATCGAACGAAGCGCCAACGTGAGGCAGCGGAACTCGACCGTGAACTACAGCGCCGTACCCGTGAGTTCCGGGAAGACGTCAATCAGCGCAAAAATGAAGAACTTTCCCAAGTCGTCGAGCGGTCCCGCAAAGTGATTCGCCAGGTCGCCGAGCAAGAAAAATACGATCTCGTGGTTGAAGATGCGATCTACTTCAATGCGCGTATCGACATCACCGATAAGGTCCTTCGCGCTTTAAACGGTTCGAAGTGATTGGTGGGGTCTGACGGGAGCTACACGCTCGGGGAACTCGTCGCACGCCTCGGGGGCGAGTTAAGTCGTCCTGCCAGTTCTTCGAACCGGGTTAATCGCTTTGCTGCCGTTGAAAATGCGGGCCCGGACGATCTCTGCTTTATTTCATCGCCCCGCTATCGATCAAAGCTGGCCGCGTGCCGAGCAGCCGCAGTGGTCTTGCGCGCCGGAGATGTTGCGAGTGCCCCGGCAGACTTGGCGACCATCGTAGTAGCAGACCCCTATGTCTGGTACGCCCGAGCGGCATCTCTCTTCTGTCCACCACCCAAATCCGACGCGGGGACTCATCCGCAGGCCATCGTCGCGCCCGACGCCATCATCGCCGACGGGGTCACTATTGAGGCGGGCGCTGTCATTGGTCCCCGAGTTCGTGTCGGTCCACGTTCCTGGATTGGTTCGGGTTGTGTCCTGGGTGAAGGTGCCTCGATCGGTGAGGAAAGCCGACTTTATCCGAGGGTGACGGTTTACGCGGGATGCGTGATCGGATCTCGCGTCATCATCCATGCAGGTGCCGTGATCGGGTCCGACGGATTCGGATTTGCCCGAGATGGCGGCGAATGGATCAAGATTCCCCAAACGGGGCGCGTCCAGATTGGGGATGATTGCGAAATTGGTGCCAACACCACAATTGACCGCGGAGCGATTGATGACACCGTCATTGGCGCCGGGTGCAAGCTCGATAATCAAATCCAGATCGCGCACAACGTGCGAATCGGCGAGGGCTGCGCGATCGCGGCCTGCGTGGGCATTGCGGGAAGCGCAATGATTGGCAAGCATTGCCAGATTGGCGGCGGAGCTGGCATCCTTGGCCACCTGGAGATTGCTGATCAGACGGTTATTTCTGCCATGTCGCTGGTGACCCGATCCATCACGACACCCGGGTTTTACACAGGGGTCTTTCCACTGATGCAAAACCGGGACTGGGAGCACGCCGCTGCTGGACTGCGACGGCAGGTCCGA
>Ga0114976_10002353_pt1 | contig 11898 bp, 9 predicted proteins | sample S_130805_EF_Meta_FD_87319 | JGI IMG/M metagenome (GOLD analysis project Ga0114976, IMG submission 87319) | Freshwater microbial communities from Lake Simoncouche, Canada to study carbon cycling - S_130805_EF_MetaG | ecosystem: Environmental > Aquatic > Freshwater > Lake | place: Lake...
AAAAAATATCCTGATCAAAAAGGAGTCGCAGGCTTGGTCGACTACCTGGTGGGGTATGCCCTGCTGGACGATGCCCAATACGCAGACGCCATTAAACGCCTTAAATCGGCACAAGAAAAAGGGGTTGATCCCCGATATGCTGACGAAATTCCGCGCTTTATCGCGTCCGCCTATCAGAAAAACGGGCAAGGGGCAGAAGCCATCAAATATTACGCTTCGTTTCTGGCAGACGTGAAAGCGGGAAAAATTAAAGTTTCCAATGAAAGCAAAGAGCAAACCCAACTCGCCTACGCCAGTGCTCTCATCAGCGAGAAAAAGATTCCCGAGGGAATCACTCAACTCACCCAGCTCATCTCCTCGGCTACCACCCCAGCCGTTCAGGAGGACGCTTCCCTCCGGTTGGCCTATGCCCTCCGCGCCTCCAAAAAACTTCCTGAAGCGGCTGCCGCTTTTGCAAAGTTTGCTGCCACCTATCCCAAATCCGTTAACCTCGGGAATGCTCTTTTGGCACGGGGAGATACTCTCCTTGAGGATAAAAAAGCGGAGGAAGCTCTCGGCGCCTGGAAGAGCACGGCTACCCAGCTTTCCGGTTCCCCCGCTGGACTGGATGCGTATGAGCGCATCTGGCGTGCCTATGCCAAAGAGAAGAAAAAAGATCTGATGCTCGCGGCTCAGGAGGATCAGTTCCGGGCCTATCCCAAAGACCCTCGAAATATCGCCGCCTACATCTCCCGTGGAGGCTCCTTTGCTGAGGAGCGGGACGAAAGCCAATCCCTCCAAGCCTACCGGCGAGCATTTGATCTCTTCCAAGAGCTTTACCCTGACCCCAAAGTCACTCCACCGCCCGCCGCCATCTCCGATCTTGCCTACTCCGCTCTCGAAAAATCGGCGGATCTCGAGCTCACTTCTGCGAAAACCCTAGGAAACTATGCGTCTCTAGATGAGCAGGGAAAAAAGCGATGGAAAGAGTCAGTACAACGTTCGATCGATCTCCTTCGCCGATCGATCCTCGGCCTCTCCTCCTCACGCGTCTCCCCTGTTCTTTCAAAACTGGTCTCCCTCTCTCTTTTCCGCTTCCAGTCTGGAGAAGCACCGGTAGAGGATTGTCTGCAGCCCTTCCGCGATCTTGCAGGCCAAGCCAGCTCCCAGCCTGGCCTGGTTGCACAGATCCTGTTTGCCCAAGCCAGCGTTCCTTTTGAGGCAGGCCAGAGCACTCTCGCGCTTCGCCTATACCAAGAGGCGTATAAACAGTCACTGGCCACCAAAGCTTCACTCGATTGGAAAGATCTTCAGCGCTTCGCCAACGCTCTCCTTGCCGCGGGACAAGGAGAGGAGGCGCGACCCGTCTTTGAGCGGATCCGTAAAGAGTTTCCGGCAAAAGTCGGAACCAAGGATCCACGTCAATACGCCCAAGCCGCCGCTCTGTTTGGTCTGGGGCAGATCGATTTTCAGGCCAACCGAAAAGCCGAAGCAGAGAAGTTTTTTGCCGAACTCACTCGGGACTACCCTTGGTCCGACAAAGTTCAGGAGGCCAACTTCTTGCGGGCTCAAGCCTTGGCCGAAGCCGGCAAGTTTGACGGCACGAAAAAAGACCCTGCTGCTTTTGAACTCTGGACAGGAATTATCGAGAGCAGCAACGCCTCGAACGATATGAAGGCAAAATCGATGCTCGCATTTGGAGGTGCTCTGGAGTCTCTAGCGGCGAAAAAACTTTCCTCTCCTGTGCTGGATCAAGGAATTGGTAAGCCTCCCCTCGATCCGCTTGATCTGGCCGTTTCCTACTATCAGAAGATCGATCTCTATTACGATAATCTCCCCGAACTTTCAGGTCAGGGACTCCTCCGTGCAGCAAAGATTCGGCGATCTCAGGGAAAGAATGATGAGGCTCGGAAACTGGTCACCTCACTGCTCTCCAAATACCCCACCTCCTCTGTCACCACCCAGGCCAGCGAGCTTCTTCAATCTCTGCCTGCTACGGCCGCACCGTGAGCCCCTCCCCGGCCCTTGTTGAACGGACGGGCCGCATTCTTACTCTTCTGAAGCGAATCTATCCTGACGCCCACTGCGCTCTCCATTTTACAACCCCGCTTGAACTTCTCATCGCGACAATTCTCTCTGCCCAGTGCACTGACGAAAGGGTAAACCAGGTTACCCCTGCCCTCTTTACGCGCTGTCCAGATGCCGCATCCTTAGCGGCGATTTCACAGAAAGAGTTGGAGAAAATCATACACTCGACCGGATTCTATCGTGCGAAAGCACGATCCCTTCGCTCCTGCGCCGCTTCTCTTGTGGCAGAACATCAAGGAAAAGTGCCAAGAACGATGGATGCACTCCACAAGCTGGCTGGGGTGGGCCGGAAAACTGCAAATGTGGTTTTGGGAAATGCATTCGGTTTGTCCGAGGGAGTTGTAGTGGATACCCATGTGGGTCGTCTTTCCCGCAGGATGGGGCTGACGCGGCATCTCGACCCGGTGAAAGTGGAGAGCGCACTTGTGCGACTCATTCCGAAAGAGGACTGGACGCTAGTCTCTCATCTTCTGATTGCGCACGGCAGGAAGCGGTGCAACGCGCGAAAGCCGGACTGCGCCGATTGCGAACTACGCAAACTCTGTCCTCAGCGCTATACAAAGAAATAGCTGTAGCCCGTCTACTTAAGATCGGTGCTGAAGACGTCATCCCCTGAACCAGGGGTGGCATCTTGTTTCTTATCTTTTCCGAAACTCACCGCCAACACCGAAATCGAAATCTGCTTTCCTTGGTAAGTCATCGAATTGGATTCATCAGCATCCAGAATAACGAAGTACTGCGTTCCCCAAGGATCTGGCATCGTTCCGTCTGTGCTGGCACCTTCCAACAACCGTACCGATTTAGGATTCTCCACTAAGGTATTGTTTGTTCCGCCTAAGGCAGAGAGCAAAGATTTAGAGTTCGCATCCTCAAAACTTATATCACTGGTTGAATTAGTTCCGGGCCAACGCCCGTACTCCTGCTTGTACGCTTTCACTGCTGCAACAATCGCATTCAGCTCCCCTTTGGCTTTGGCCTTTTTTCCGCCTTCCATCGCCTTTGGGATCGCCACCGACATCAGCCCCGCCAACAATCCGATAATCGAAATCACCACCAGCAACTCCACCAATGTAAAACCCGCTTGAATCGGCCGTGCTACATTTTTTTTAAATTTTTTTTCCATAACCTTATAATATCACCTTCCTCTTTTCTCGCGATGAAATATTCCGCCTCGTCTATCTCACTCGCTATCCCCCCCCAAAAAAAAACCGTAGCCGCGGCTTACTTCTTGGCGGGCTTTTCGGGATATTGAGGTGGATTTCCTTGTGGCAAGCGGGCGCCTTCTGGGGCTCCAGAAGGCATCGTGCCTTGAGGAAAGGGAGGCAGACCCTGCTGCATCGTCCGGTTTTCCATCGGTAGGATCGGCCTACGGACCACCGGTTGCAGTGAGGGTCGAAGAACCAAAATCACCTGGCAGACTGCAATCGTGATCAGACTCAGCACCGCCAGCCCCATCAAAATTTTTACAATCGGCTCAGGACGAACAACTGTTTCTTGGCTCATACCCCTAGGATAAGGAATCCTCTCCTTCTATGCAAAGCACGCTTTCCAGAAAGCCTCCCTTTAGCTTATGATCTTTCCCTTGCGGTTATGGCTAGGTAGCTCAGTTGGTAGAGCAGAGGACTGAAAATCCTCGTGTCGGGGGTTCAATTCCCTCCCTAGCCACTTTATTTCGTCTCCTTGGCGACCTTTGCGTGAGTAATACAAAAAGTCTTTAGCGCTCAGATCTCTGTCAAAGCACATCTCCCTCAACTCTTCTCAACCTTTTTGCCGATGAGATAGTACGTTCGCAGTTTACCCCGATTTCTTAATTCAACTTCTCCCCTCTGCTCAAAGAGATAACTATCCTCTAAACGCGCGTGAACACTTTCACTTACATGAATTTTCATGGGCTCGGCGGTTCCCTCTAGTCGACTGGTGATGTTCACCACATCCCCCCACAAGTCGTAGGCAAACTTCTTTCTGCCAATGATTCCTGCGGCCACGGTTCCGCTGTGCATCCCAATCCTGATTTCCAGATTGCGCGACATCTGCTTGTTCTGACTCTTCAAGGCCGCCAAGGCATCCAAAGAAAAATCCGCCATCTGCTGGGCATGCGTGGGGCTTCGATCCGGAACCCCCGCTACCGCCATGTAGCAATCCCCTATCGTCTTGATTTTCTCCAGTTTATACTTTTCGGCCAAATCATCGAACATTTCGAAAAGTTCGTTGAGCAGATTCGCCACGGAACGCGGCCCAAGCTCTGCCGCCAACTTGGTAAAGCCGACCACATCTGCAAATAAAACGGTGACTTCGGGAAAGGTTTCGGCCTCCACCTTCTCCCCTTTTTGAAGCCGATCCGCAATGGCGATTGGCAAGACGTTGAGCAGAAGTTTTTCGGTGCGGCCTTTCTCTTTCTCCAATGCTGTTGCTTTTTCCCCCAGATCAACCATTGCCGCTTCTTTTTCTTTTTCTCTTTGACGCAGCGTGACCGCTGTATGGTTAAAAACATCGATCAGTTTCTTTAACTCCCTAACACCCTGGACACTGCCCACTTCGATGTACTCCCCCTTTTCCAAATGTTCGACCGCCTTCGATAGCAAATCAACGGGACGCAAAACGAGTCTAAGAATAAAGAAGTACCCCAAACCGAGTAACCCCAAAAGAACGGATGCCAGCACGAGGCTCAGCATAAGGTCATACCTCATCACCTTTTGGAGATCATCAACCCGGATCGAAGTTCTTTGACTCACCGCACGGGTAAATTTCCTCAACGGCTCCATGATCTGAGCCTTGGCTTCGTGGTACTGCTGGCTGTGGAGAATCTGAATGGCGAGCGCTTGATCGGCACTTTTTTTGATCTGAAACGTTCCCGTCCCGTCGTCGAACTCCCCCTTCAGCGCGTGCATTGCAACATTTTCAAGTTTCACGAGCGAGTCACTTCGATTCTGGGAATCCTTCAACAGGGCAAACTCATTCACTGAGAATCCGGCCTTCAGCATGCGACCTTCAAGCGATTCTTTGTCTCCCACCTGAAGATTTCCCGCATCCTCATCCCCTGTGACCAGATCCCAATAAATATCGCTATAATCTTTTGGTCGGGGCGCTTCACCATTTCGAATCGCAAGAATACGGCTGAAGAACTTCCAATATTTCTCATTTCCCGTAACTGCATACGTCCGGGCCATCCGCGTCAAATCGTCCGAGCTTTGCCTTAACTCATCTGCCAACTGATACGAGTAATACTTTTGAGCCTCCGCACTTCCAAGTTCGGAGGCTTTTTTTCGATTGATCAGGGAGTTGCCAAGAAGCAATAGAAGTAGAATGCCGATGGAGACAAAAACCAAGGCTAGAAGTGTTTTTAACTTCATTCCAAATAATACCTCACAATGAGACAGAAAGCCTTAAGAAAATCGCGGGTCAGAAAGCCTTGTTTCATCTTCACCCTTGAATTCCTGATTCCATGAACAAGATCGCTTTTCCTGAAAAAATCCAATAAACTCCTTGGATGCGTGTTCTCGTCACTGGAATGATTGCGGGCATGGACGATGCCGACTACCTGCGGCGGGTCGTCGCCCTCGGGCAGCGCAATAACCGCGAAATCAAGGTCTACAACGCCATTGATGACTTCACGAAAGCAGGGAAAAAACCCCTCGAACGACTTCTGGGTGCTACCGACTACGTTTTTGAACTGACCCGCGAGAAAGAGTACGAGAAAATTGGATACGAGATTCAGAGAAACAATAATCAGGACGTCATTATTCGTGCCCCCGCGACAGTTGAGTGGAACCGAATCAATCGCAAATTCAAGGATCAACGGGTTCTTCGGGATTTTATTAAACCCGACCTGATCGTTACTCTCATCGATGCGGAGTGGGCCATCAAGCTCAAGCTAGAAACCCTCCAAGAAGCCGACCCCTTTCTTATCGCCCTCAAACAGCGTAACCACACCCTCTACGACATTCTTTCTTGGATGAATGAGGAGGTTAGCCTCTCCGAAGATTGGGCTCGGTACATGGGAGTGCCCCACTATGTCATCGCCGTGGGCGAACCGCCCGAAGCGCTCTACAAACTTGTCACCCATCCCAACCCCTGGGTTGTGTATGCCAGCTACTCGATGAGCTATGGAACTCCGGAGAAACGAAAGGAGATTGACCAGATCATCCACCGTCTTCGCAAGTACGCCGTGATCGTGGATCCCCAGTCGATCGAGATCGGAACCAATTTTGAAGGTGTTCCAGCCAGCGATCGGGAGTCCATTTACGCATACACAGTCCATCGCGACCTGCACTGGTACGTAGGCAAAGTCCACGCCGTTGTGGCGATTCATCCCTATCCCGAACGCCCACCCCTTTCTACAGGTATGATGGATGAACTGGGCCACGCACGAGATTATATGAAGGCCCGCTATATGATCTTCCCTCGTGGCGGTTTCAGCCCCTTCACCACCGATTCCTATATCGAAAAGGGCCATCTGTTCGAAACCGCCGACGAATTCTTTCATCATCTCGATACGGTTGAAAAAAGACCCAAATTTAAAGACGAACTCGTCCTCCAAGCCGAGTTTTTCAAGGGACAGTAACTGGGCTAATCCCGCCCCTGCAAGGCGGCCTCATGACATACACCGTCTCGACCCTGCTACTTATTTCTGTTAGGATTTTCACATGTCTTTGATTTCCAGAATCAACGAAACCACGTCTGCACAAACCCTGAGTTCACCAGAGATGCGTCGATATGCCCGCCATCTCATCATGCCTGAGGTCACTGTCGAAGGTCAGCGCAAGCTCAAGGCTTCCCGAGTTTTGGCTATCGGAACAGGTGGCCTTGGCTCTCCTCTTCTCGCCTATCTAGCCGCTGCAGGAGTAGGTCGACTGGGAATTGTTGATTTCGATCGGGTGGACGAATCAAACCTACAGCGGCAAATTATCCACCGTCAGACTTCCATTGGTCAGGCCAAGGTTGAATCCGCAAAGAGAACCATTGCAGAGCTCAATCCCCACGTGGATGTAGTAACCCACGAGATCGCTCTTCGTTCCGACAACGCACTCGAACTTTTCGCAGACTACGATGTGGTGGTGGACGGTACCGATAACTTTCCTACCCGCTACCTCGTGAACGACGCATGTGTTCTTTTAGGCAAACCCAATGTGTACGGATCCATCTTCCGCTTCGAGGGCCAGTGTACCGTATTCTGGGGAGAAAAAGGGCCCTGCTATCGTTGCCTCTACCCCGAACCGCCACCGCCAGGCAGCGTACCCAGCTGCGCCGAGGGCGGTGTACTCGGGATTCTACCAGGAGTGATTGGTGTTCTTCAGGCGATTGAAACGGTAAAACTGATTCTTGGAATTGGAGATCCTTTGATCGGTCGTCTCCTACTTTTCGATGCCTTAAAAATGAAGTTCAAGGAGATGAAACTTCGCAAAAATCCGCTTTGCCCGATCTGTGGTCCCAATAAAACCATCACAGGACTGATCGATTATGAGCAGTTTTGTGGCGCACCCGCTCGGGAAGGCCCGATACAAGAGGCCCCTAAGGTCCCTGAAATCACCTGTGCTGATTTGAAAAAGAGAATCGACTCTAAGAAGTCATTTGTTTTAGTTGATGTTCGAGAGCCCCACGAATATCAGATTTCCAAAATTGCCGGATCAACCCTCATTCCTTTGGGGGAAATTCCGAAGAGATGGCAAGAGATTCCGCAAGATCAGGAAATTGTGCTTCAGTGCAAAGCTGGGGTGCGAAGCGCCAAGGCTCTCCTTTTTCTTCAGCAACAAGGCTACAAAAAACTTCTCAACCTCAAGGGCGGGATCGATGCTTGGTCGGAAGAAATCGACCCCTCCCTCCCCCGCTATTGATTCTTTTTCGCACTTTCCTTCTCGTTCTTAGCATCGCCTGTGGTGAGCTTTGGGCGGGCGGCGAGGCCAAATTAAAGATCGGGGATCACTCCCTTACCGTTGAGCTAGCGGAATCTCCGAACGAACAGATGACAGGCTTAATGAATCGCGAATCTCTCGAATCCAATCACGGCATGCTTTTTATTTTTCCCAATTCGAAAAAAGCCTCCTTTTGGATGCACAACACCTCCATACCTCTGGACCTAGCTTTTCTGAGCGCGGATGGTGTGATTTTAGAGATCCATTCCCTAGTGCCGTTTGAGGAAACCCCGGTAGTCAGTAAGTCCGACCAAGTAGCCTACGCACTTGAAGTGAATCGGGACTGGTTCACATCCCGCGGACTTAAGCCTGGCCTTAAGGTAAAAGGATTACCAAAGAGTTAAGGAAATATCTCAGGCTCGAGCTGAATCACGCGCAACCTCCCCCCTTATCCCCAAATCTGTCTGTCCAGGGTGCGGTACTGAATTGCCTCAGCCAAATGATCCAACAAAACTTTTTCACTTTCCGCCAGATCCGCAATCGTACGGGCCACTTTCAAAATTCGGTCTAAGGCTCGCGCACTAAGCGAAAGGTTGCTCATAGCCCCAGACAGAAGAGCCTTCGCTTCCCGATCCATCGGAACCCTCTTCCTTAGATCCCTAGGCCCCATCTGCGCATTCGCATAGATCGTTGATCCCTTTCCAAACCGCTCCCGCTGTACCTCTCTTGCACGTTCAACTCTGCTCCGTATCGTGCAAGACGACTCCCCTGGCGTCTCCGCCAATAACTGCTCATGCTTCATGGCTGGGACCTCTAAATGCAGGTCGATTCGGTCCAGTAACGGACCACTGATTTTATTCAGATACTTTCTTGCCGCCTGCCCATTGGAGCGATTTTCAAAGTATCCACGTGGGCTGGGATTCATCGCCCCCACAAACATGAATCGCGCAGGAAAGGTCATCGTTCCCGACGCTCTTGAAATTGTTACCTGCCCGTCCTCCAGAGGTTGCCGCAAAACCTCCAATGCCGATCGCTTAAATTCTGGTAGCTCATCTAAAAAAAGGACTCCGTGATGCGCTAAGCTGACTTCCCCTGGAGCGGGATGCGCCGAACCCCCAATCAGGCCGATATCGGAAATCGTGTGGTGCGGACTACGAAAAGGTCGCTCGCGGACAAGGGAACCCTCCGACCGCAGCAGTCCTGCCACGCTATGGATCCGAGTAGTCTCGAAAGACTCCTCCAAACTCATTTTTGGCAGGATGCTAGGCAAACGCTTTGCCAACATGCTTTTTCCAGATCCTGGAGGCCCAATCATTAACACATTATGATTTCCTGCGGCTGCGATCTCTAAAGCGCGCTTCACCGCCTCTTGCCCCTTGACCTCAGAAAAATCTTCCCCCCCGCTCCCCGAAGATACTCCCTCTTGGGATGCTTCCTTTTTTTGCGGTGCTGGAGATAGAATCATTTTTCCATCGATCACTTCTGCCGCTTCTCTCAGATCACGTACTGGCACGATTCGCACCCCTTCCACCGCACTTGCCTCCGCTGCGTTCGCCGCAGGAACGATCAGCCCGCGGACCCGCCTGCCTCGGGCCAAAAGAGCCATCGCCAAGGCTCCTCGTACAGCTCGCACCTCTCCATCCAATGCCAACTCACCCACCACCATCCACTCGGCCAAATTTTCGCTCGAGATCTGCCCCGAACAGGCCAGTAGCCCCAACGCAATCGGAAGATCAAAGCAGGGGCCCCCTTTCTTTAAATCGGCTGGAGCTAAACTGGCTGTGATAAATCCCACGGGACAGGAGTACCCACTATTCCAAACCGCCGCTTTCACTCTCTGCCGAGACTCTTTCACCGCTGTATCCGCCAAACCCACGACCACGAAGTTCTCTTTTCCCCCTCCTGCATCGACTTCGACCTCGACTGGGAGAGCTTCCACCCCAATGACCGCTGCCGACCAGGTGCTCGCTAACTGTCTCATCGGCTCCACTCCACCCCGACCTCAGCTAAGCTATAAGCGTGGCGTAGCCAGCGACACTTCGGCCGCCGGCCTGGCTCATAATACACCTCCACAATATCAAATCGCACAGGGGGTGGACGACACTCTAACTCCCGCAGGTAGCTGTTTGCTGTAGCTACGATTCTTTTCTGCTTGCCCCAAGTCACCGCATGCTCCGGTCGTAATCGCGCCTGAAAGTGGCGTGTCTTTACCTCCAAGACGACTAGCTCCCCAGCTTCCCTCCCCATCAGATCGATCTCCCCGCAACGAGCCCGATAGTTACGAACAAGGATCTTTACCCCCGCCCTCTGAAGGAAGCGGGCCGCCACCCTCTCTCCGTACCGACCCGCCTCCCGACTATTTCGCCAAGCGGGGCAGGGGCGCCGATCCCAAGGGTAGAAACGATCGACGATGGATCGGGCAAGGTCCGTGATGCCGAAGAGCCCGGAGATGTTCCGCTGTACCGTATCCACAATTTCGCGCAAAACCATATACAGGATATAACTGCCCAAACCGCAAAAGGGTTCGGTCTCGTGAAACTTTTGCTACCACCGACGCGGCCGCAATGGATGGGCAAATACCGTCCCCACCGACCACCGCCACATGCTCTCTTCCCAAGTGCTTGGCTGGTAGCCCATCCACCAAAATGGGCCCACTCCATTTCCCCATAGCCTTCAGCGCCCGTGCCATGGCCATCTGGCTTGCGACCAAAATATTGTGCGTTTCGATCTCTTCTAGCGATGCCTCCCCTACCCCCCACTTTCCCATCTTCCCATCTGTCAGAAGCTCAAAGAGGAGATCTCTTTTCTTCCGAGTTACTTTCTTCGAATCGTCTAGACTTGGAACCTTGACCCCACTTTGATGAAAAAGGTAGGCCGCTGCTACAACGGGCCCAGCCAAAGCACCCCGACCCGCCTCATCCACCCCCACCGCTGCGGCACCGCCCGCGAACGACTTCTCTGATTTCCAGAGTGGAGGAATCTACTTTTTCTTTCTGGCTTCGACCACTTCCCGCACAGCCATATCCGAGCGACCCCGCAGGTAAAAAAGCTTAGCCCGACGAGGATTTCCCTTTGTTTCCACTTCCACTTTTTCGATTCGGGGGGAGTGCAAAGGAAAAATACGCTCTACTCCTTCACCGTAGCTGATTCGCCGTACCGTAAACTGCTCATTCAATCCACGTCCCTTACGAGCAATAACCGTTCCCGCAAAAAGCTGGGTACGCTCTTTATCCCCCTCTTTTACCTTGGTGAAAACCTTGATCTTGTCCCCTACTCCAAAACCGGTTCTGCCCTCTTTAAACTGCTCTTTTTCAATCGTTTCAATGATCTTTGCGCTCATTTTTTTATCTCCTTAAGAATGGGTAATCCTGCCTGCTTTTTCTTTCCAAGTAAATCTTCTCTTCGTTCCTGCGTCCGAGCGATCGCTTGGCTCTTTTGCCATTTCTGAATCTCTGCATGGTGCCCCGAAAGCAAAACCTCCGGCACCTTCCTCCCACGAAACTCCTCAGGCCTAGTATACTGAGGCCCCTCAAGCAGCCCCTCCCCCTCAAACGAATCTCCCCCTGCCGACGCCTCATTCCCCAACACGCCAGGGATCAGTCGCACCAACGCATCGATTAAGGTCAGCGCCGGCAAAGTCCCGTTGCTGAGAATATAATCCCCGACAGAAATTTCCTCATCGATCCACCCCTCACGCACTCTCTCATCAATGCCCTCATAATGTCCGCTGATCAAAAGCAGTCGGCGATGATTTTGCCCAAGCTGACGAACCTTGGCCTGATCCAGTCGAACTCCCTCCGGAGTCAGGTAAATCACTCGGGCCCGATCTTCCCCCTGCCCACGCAGATGCTCGATGGCGTCGACTAAGGGCTCCGCCTTCATCACCATGCCAGGTCCACCCCCGAACGGCCGGTCATCCACCGTGTGATGCTTGTCTTTCGCATAGTCGCGCAGCTGGTGAACTCGAATTTCAACAAAACCG
>Ga0114976_10002357_pt1 | contig 11886 bp, 12 predicted proteins | sample S_130805_EF_Meta_FD_87319 | JGI IMG/M metagenome (GOLD analysis project Ga0114976, IMG submission 87319) | Freshwater microbial communities from Lake Simoncouche, Canada to study carbon cycling - S_130805_EF_MetaG | ecosystem: Environmental > Aquatic > Freshwater > Lake | place: Lake...
AGTTTTATGTTCGTTTTGAGAATGAAAAGAAACCAAGGGTTTGCTTACAGAATAATGTTGAAGAAGTTTTGAGGTGTGCCTTGTATCTTCTGCAAAGATAACATCGCATTCTTGCAATAAACGCAATGCCCTAAACGTTAAGTCTTCTAAATTTCCAATTGGTGTAGGTACTATAAATAACTTGGCCATTAACCTAAAGTGTTGTATTTGCCATGAGCATAATTTTATCAAACTCAAATGCTGTTACTTTACTTACACTTAATCTCATCAATCTCACCAATTCCATTTTTTCGAGACTTGGCTCTTGTTTTATTTGTGCCAATGAAACAGGTTTTTTTAATTTTTTAAATGGCGAAAATTCCACAGCTACCCAATTTTTATCTTCAGTTGTTGGGTCTTGGAAGGATTCTTTTGAAACTTTTGCAATACCAACAATCTCAAGTCCTTCGTTGCTGTGGTAAAAAAGAGCCAACTCGTTTTTTTTCATGTCTCTTAAATTGTTTCTTGCACCGTAATTTCTTACGCCATCCCAAATAGTTTTTTTATCTTTTGAGAATTGTTCCCAAGAATATTTAAAGGGTTCAGATTTAATTAACCAATAATTCATCACAAAAAAATTTATACAGCAACAACAGATTTAATTTCGCTCGCAGATTTTTTTATTGCCTCTTCAATACCTGCCTTCATTGTCATGTGGCTCATGCTACAAGAACTGCAAGAGCCATGCAGTTTAACTTTGGCAACGTATTCTTCAGAAATTTCAACTAAGGAAACATCGCCACCGTCTGCTTCTAAAAATGGTCTTATTTGTTTTAATGCATCTTCAATTTTTGCCCAAAGAACAGGGTCTAAAATAGTATTCATGGTTACAATTTAATTGTTTAATTCTAGTTGTTTTTCCCTATTTTTTATTGCAATTTCTTGTGCCACTCTTTGAGCAAGAAGTGTAAAATGTTCTTCTTGCATTGAACCTTCACTCATTACTGCCGGCCTACCAATATCGCCACCTTCTCGAATTTTTTGTATCAATGGAATTTCTCCAAGCAAAGGAACATTTAATTTTTCTGCTAAATTTTTTGCGCCACCTTGTCCAAATATATAGTATTTATTTTGCGGTAATTCTTCTGGAGTAAACCAAGCCATGTTTTCTACTATTCCTAAAACAGGAACATTTAAACTTGGCATCTGAAACATAGATACCCCTTTTTGTGCATCTGCCAATGCAATGGTTTGAGGAGTGCTAACAATAATAACTCCTGTTAATGGCACTGCTTGAACCAAAGATAGATGTATGTCGCCTGTTCCTGGAGGCAAATCAATCAACAAGTAATCTAATTCGCCCCAATCTGTATCCGTAAACATTTGGTTTAATGCTTTGCTGGCCATTGGTCCACGCCAAACAATTGCTTGAGAGGTATCAGCAAAAAAACCAATTGATAGTAATTTAACACCGTAACTCTCTACAGGAACAATATAGCTTTTACCTTCAACAGTTGTCATCATTGGTTTTTCATGCTCCACATCAAACATTATTGGAATGGATGGACCGTAAATATCTGCATCTACTAAACCAACTTTAGCACCTGTTTTTGCAAGAGCAACAGCTAAATTACTTGACACAGTAGATTTTCCAACACCACCTTTCCCAGATGCAATGGCAACTATATTTTTTACATTAGGCAATACAGCTTTTCCTGTTCCCCTTTTAGATGTTACTTCTGCGTCCATTTTTACGTTTACTTCTGCTTCTTTGTCAACAAAATGCAAAACAGCATTTACGCTTGCTTTGTGCAGCATTTCTTTCATTGGACATGCCGGAGTGGTAAGCATAACAGTGAATGAAACTTTTTTGCCCTCAATAGTTAAGTCTCTAACCATGCCTAGCGTAACAATGTCTTGCTTGAAATCTGGATCTTCTACGTTTTTTAATGCTTCTAAAATATTTTCTTTGGTTAATTCCATGTTCTAAAATAATGCAAACAAATTTAGTGTTATTATTAGTATTACAATTCAATATATACATGTGTTATACAAGAATTAAACTTTTTTAAATCTTAAAAGAAACCAACAAAACATTAATACTAACTTTGAATTGTGTTTAGTAAAGAAAAAAGCCTATTAAAAAGTGAGTTGTTAAAAAACTTCTTGTATGAACCAACTTTGGGTCAATATGAGTTGATAGAAAATTTGTGCGATTTTATTTTTTGCACAGAGCAAAATCCTGTGTTTATTTTAAAAGGATATGCAGGTACCGGAAAGACCAGTATTATTGGTGCACTTACAAAAAGTTTGCCTACCGTAAAACAACGTACATTGTTGTTAGCACCCACCGGAAGAGCCTCTAAAGTATTGGGTAAAAGTTCTAATAAAGCAGCGTTTACCATTCACAAAAAAATATACAAAGCAGCCGAAACAGAAAGTGGAGGTCCTTATTTTATGCTTCAAAATAATAGTTTTGTAAATACACTAATAATTGTTGATGAAGCCTCTATGATTGGAGATTCGCAAGGCTTGAAGGGAGAGTTGGGAAGAAATTTATTGGAAGATTTATTTACGTTTGCTTTTCAGGGCGAAAATTGTAAATTATTATTAATTGGCGATACTGCCCAGCTTCCGCCTGTAGGATTAAGTTTGAGTCATGCATTGGATAAGGATTATTTAAAAAAGAATTTCCACCTAAGTATTTTCAACCATGAACTTACAGAGGTAATGAGGCAATCAGAAAGTTCCGGAATACTTACAAATGCTACAAAACTTAGAAACATTTTAAATGAAAAAAATATAAGTTTTCCTAAGTTTAGTTTGTCTAATTTCAAAGATATTGTAAAAGTTGAAGGCTTAGAATTGCAAGAAAATTTAGAAGATTCCTAATCAAAAGCGGAGAAAGACGAAACCATAATAATTACAAAATCAAATAAGAGAGCCAACCTGTATAACCAACAAATAAGAAATAGAATTTTTATGATGGAGGAGGAATTGGCAAGTGGTGATCTGATGATGGTGGTTAAGAATAATTATTTTTGGTTTTCTAAAAATAAAAACCAACAGTTTATTGCCAATGGCGATATTATAAAAATAAGAAAAGTAAAAAGTGTGTATGAATTGTTTGGGTTTAAATTTGCCGATGTAATAATTTCATTGATAGATTTTGAAGAAGAGCCAGAGTTTGATTGCACCTTACTTTTAGATACAATTTATTCTGAAACACCTGCTTTAACAAATGAGCAAAATAGAAAATTATACTTAAGTGTTTTAGAATCGTATGCCGACATTGAAAACAAAGCTGAACGATTTTTAAAATTGAAGCAGGATAAATACTTTAATGCTTTGCAAGTGAAATTTTCATATGCTGTTACCTGCCACAAAGCACAAGGAGGACAGTGGGCCAATGTGTTTGTTGACCAAGGGTTTTTTATAGAAGAAGGATTAACCGCCGACTATTTAAAATGGTTGTACACTGCAACAACAAGAGCTTCGGAAAAGCTCTATTTGATTGGGTTTGACGATAAGTTTTTTGAATAGAATGAAAAGTATTTAAATCTTCTTTAATATTGCTCCAGCTTTTTCTAAAGTTTCCTTGTCTTTGGCAAAGCAAAATCTAAGCACATTATGATCAGTTGGTTTGTGATAAAAAACAGAAACTGGTATTGACGCAATTTTATTTTCAATGGTAAATTTTTTTGCAATTTCTGTGTCTTTTTCCTCTGAAATTTTATTGTATTTTAGTAGTTGAAAATATGTTCCACTGCAGGGTAATGGTTCAAATCTAGAGCCTTTAATTTGTTGCAAAAAATAATCTCTTTTCTCTTGATAAAACTTTCCAAGACCTAGATATTCTACTTTTAATTGCAAGAAATCTGCGTAAGCATATTGTATAGGAGTGTTTACCGAAAAAACTAAAAATTGGTGGACTTTTCTAAACTCAATCATAAATTTTTCGGGTGCAACAACATATCCAATTTTCCATCCTGTGGTGTGAAATGTTTTTCCAAAGGATGAAACAATAACGCTCCGTTCGGCAAGCTTTGGATAGCGAGCAACACTTTGATGTTCAAATTTATCGAAGATGATATGTTCGTACACCTCATCACTTAAAATAATGATATCAGTATTTTTTACAATCTTCTCTAATTTAGCCATGTCGGCAGCTGTAAAAATACTGCCAGTTGGATTGTTTGGCGTATTGATAATTATCATTTTTGTTTGCCTTTTTACCAACTTTTTCACTTCATCCCAATCTACTTTATAATTTGGGAATTTTAGTTGGGCATAGACTGCCTTACCTCCGTTTAGTTCAATTGCAGGAACATAACAGTCATACGCTGGCTCAAAAACAATTACTTCGTCGCCTTCATTTATTAATGCCGAAATGGCTGTATATATTGCTTGAGTTGCTCCTGCAGTAACGGTAATTTCTGTTTCGGGATTATATTTTGTAGAATAAAGTTCTTCTGTTTTTTTTGCAATAGCTTCTCTCAAAGCCAATATTCCTGGCATTGGTGCATATTGATTTTTTTTATCTTGAATGTATTTGTTTACTAGTTCTTTTAGATGTGTATTGCAATCAAAGCTAGGGAACCCTTGCGATAAATTTATTGCATTTTGTTCGTTGGCTAAGGCCGACATAACAGAAAATATTGAAGTTCCGGATTTTGGTAATTTAGAAGAAATTGAAAGAGGGCTATCCATTAAAATAAATTAGTACTTGTGCTTACTATAAAATGGTAAGCGGATAAAAAAACTGGTGAATAATAAGGATAATTATTCCTGCAATAATTCTATAATATCCAAAGAGTTTAAATCCGTTTTTATTTAAAAAAGTAATAAAAGTTTTAATGGCTATTATGGCTACAATAAATGCTACAAGGTTTCCTACTAGTAATAAATTTATCTCTTCTTTTGAGATATTACCGTTTGCTTTAAAGTATTTTAAAAGCTTGTAGGCTGTGGCTGCAAACATAGTAGGTACAGCTAGAAAAAACGAAAATTCAGCAGCAGATTTTCTATTTAAGCCTTGAGTTATTCCACCAATTATTGTTGCTGCCGATCTTGATACACCTGGAATTAATGCGATGCACTGATACAATCCTATTTTAAAAGCCCCTAAATTTGAGGGTTCTTGTGTAGAACTATTTTCCTTGTTGTTCATCCACTTGTCTATAAGTAAAAAAACAATTCCTCCTAAAACCAGCATTATTGCAACAGTAATAGGATTTTCTAATAATGCATCTATATAGTCGTTTAAAAGTTTGCCAAAAACGGCAGCAGGGATAAATGCAATAAATAGCTTAATATAAAAAGGAATGCCTACTAAAAATTTTTTCCAATATAAAACAAGAACAGATAAAATAGCACCTAATTGAATAGCAACCGTGAACAATTTTGTAAAATCGTCATTTGCTATTTTCATAAACGAAGATGCCAATACCATGTGGCCGGTAGAAGATACAGGTAAAAACTCCGTTAATCCTTCAATTACGGCCAGTACAATTGCTTCTAGGTAATTCACTTATTAGTTATTGTCTTTGTAGAAAATAGCAAAAATTTCTATTACCAAACCAATCAATATTAAAATTGGCGCAAGTGTTAGTCTTCTAAAATCAAAAATTTCGGGATAGTATTTTGTAGGATCATCTCCATTGCCACCGGTCATTAAAAAATAGCCAAGAAAAATTACAAGCAAGCCTACAATCATTATTTGATAATTCTTTTTTGTAAACACAAATGTGTCGTTTCCTTCTTTTAATAGCGGTTTTTCGGTTGATTTTTTTGTCATTTTTTAGTTTGAATAAAGTTGATCTAAGTCGTATTTTAAAAATTTTCTAACTACAAATAAAGTAGAAATTAATGATACAAACATACCAGAAACTATCATTGCTATGGAAAGCAGTGACCAATTAAAAAAATTATCTAACGATTTTATTCCTGGAATATTTTCTCGTGCAATAAAAATAAGTAGTAATAATAATACTACGCTTGCTATTCCTCCTAAAAGACCATTTATGGAAGAATTTATTAAAAATGGTTTTCTAATGTATTTAGAGGTTGAACCAACTAATTGTAATGTTTTAATTGTAAATCGTTGCGAATAAATAGAAAGTCTAATTGATTGATGTATTAAAGAAAATACAATGATTAAAAGCAATACAATGAGTGTGATAAAGGCCACAGAAATTTTTGAGTTCATTTTTTCTAGCCCTTCTAACAAGTTGTCTTGCACTTTTATTTCTTTTATAAGCGGATTTGTTTTTAGTTTATTAACCAGTTGCCCAATATTATCTGCGTTGGCGTAATCAGAGTAAATAAAAACTTCTGCCATTGGCAAAAGAGGATTGTATCCAATTACAGATATAAAGTCTTCGCCAAGCTCTTGTTTAAGTTGTTCGGCAGCTTTTTGTGCGGATATAAAATTTACTTTTTTTACAATCTTTTCGTTTTTAATTTGCTCTTCAATAGAAATCATTTGGGCATAACCGCTCCCTTCTTTTAGCACTAAAGTAATGGCCAAATTCTCTTTTATGTTTTTGGATAATGTGTTGGTATAAATCATTAAAGTAGCAAACACGCCAGCTAGCAAAAGCACTAAAGCTATGCTAATGATAACAGAGAATTTGCTTATTTTTATTGATTTCATTGGTTGCAAATGTAAGTTTTTATGCCAAAATTTTAGATAAAAAATCTAAATTATTAGTTTTTATAAACTATGTCCACTAGGATAGAAGTGGAATCGCACAGCTCAAAGAAAACGGTTCTTAGTTTCTTATTGTCTAATTCATTTTCTATTTTATACACTGGGCATGGTTTTTTATGAACTTCACTTTCACTAAACTTTACGTCACCATTGTTTAGAAGTTCTTTAATTTCATCAGTAGAAATATTGTTTTCTCTTATTTTTTTTGACGCAAGTTCTGATGCTTGAGAAGGATACTTTAACAACTTTCCAATAACCACTTCTTGTGGTGATTTGTATATGTTCCGTCCTTTAAAAACAGAGAAATACATCACTATGGAGCCAATAACTACTCCTACAATAAATAATTTTAATCGTCTTGGGAAGTCTTTTTTATCTTCTATAAATTCCATAAATTTTAATTAATATGTTCTCTTACATCACCGACATCAGTAAATCTATATCTTTATATGGAATGTTGTAAGACTCACCTAAAAATTTATCAGTTAAAATTCCATTGTAAATATAAACTCCGTGTCTCACACCTTTTTGGTGGCGTAACATGTTTTCAATTCCACCTTCTTCGCCAATGTTTAATATGATAGGTGCAAAAATATTACTTAGTGCATAAGATGCAGTTCTAGATACTCTTGAAGCGATATTTGGAACACAGTAATGTATTACTCCATATTTTCTAAAAACTGGTCGGGTGTGGTTGGTAACAACAGAAGTTTCAAAACAACCACCTTGGTCAATGCTAATGTCTATTATTACCGAACCATATTTCATTTCGCTTACCATTTCTTCGCTAACCACACAGGGTGTTCTTCCGTCTGTGGCTCTTATGGCGCCAATAGCAACGTCGGCTGTTTTTAAATGTTTTGCTAATATTTTAGGTTGAAGTACCGATGTAAAAACTCTCATGCCTAAATCACTTTGCAAACGACGCAAACGATAGGGAGAGTCATCAAATATTTTTACCATAGCACCTAATCCTAGCGCTGCACGTGTTGCAAACTCTGCAACTGTTCCGGCGCCAATAATCACTACTTCGGTGGGTGGCACTCCAGTTACGCCGCCAAACATAGCTCCCTGCCCTTGGTTGATGTTGCTTAAATATTCTGCTGCAATTAAAATTGCTGTATTGCCTGCAATTTCACTCATGGCACGAATTACAGGAAAAATTCCATCTTCGTCTTTTATGTGGTTAAATGCAATAGCAGTAACTTTTTTATCCATTAGCTCAGAAACAAAATTAGTTTTTTGAACGCTGAGTTGTAAGGCTGAAATTAAGGTTTGTTTGCGTTGCATCAACTGAATTTCTTCGGCAGAAGGAGGTGCAACCTTTAAAATAATATCAGCTTTGTAAACTTCTTCGGGCGAGTAAGCAATTTGAGCTCCTGCTTCGCTATAGTCTTTGTCGTCGAAATTAGACCCTTGTCCTGCTCCAGTTTCTACTACTATTTGATGGCCATTGCTCACCAACATTGCCACAGCATCTGGCACTAACGAAATTCTATTTTCCTGAAAAGATGTTTCTTTGGGTAATCCAATAAATAAATTGCCTTTCTTACGAGCTACTTCTAACATTTCTTCTTGAGGCATCAAGTTACCTTGAAACTTGGCGGAAGTAAAAGATTCTTTCATGAATTTTATTTGAGCCTAAAATTACTAAATATTAATTTAATTTTTGCTTGATAAAAATTTATTGTTCTACTTTTATTTTTTAAACAACGTATCCACAAAAAAATTAATAGCTATGGCAAATACCATTCTTCACAAATCAGAAACAAGGGGCGATGCAAATCATGGTTGGCTCCAAAGCAAACACACTTTTAGTTTTGCAAACTATTACAATCCCCAAAGAATGCATTTTGGAGTTCTGAGAGTTTTAAACGACGATAGAGTAGAAGCAGGCATGGGCTTTGGAACACATCCGCATGATAACATGGAAATTATTTCTATCCCATTAGAAGGAGATTTGGAGCACAAAGACAGCATGGGAAACATTACTGTAATTAAGAAAGGCGATGTACAAGTAATGAGTGCTGGCTCGGGAATTACTCATAGTGAATACAACAGAAGCAAAGACTCGTTGGTGAAGTTTCTTCAAATTTGGGTTTTCCCTAACAAAAAAAACGTTACGCCACGCTACGATCAAATTTCATTAGATATAAACGACAGGCACAATAAATTGCAACAAATTTTGTCCCCCAATGCTCATGACGAGGGAGTTTGGATACATCAATATGCTTGGTTTTTTATGGGTAAGTTTGATAAAGATTTAGAAGTAGAGTACAAGATAAAAAAACCAGGTAATGGGGTTTACGCTTTTATTTTGAGTGGTGATTTTACCATAGATGGAATTGCATTAAACAATAGAGATGGACTAGGAACATGGGACACTGAAAAAATAACCATCAAATCGGATTCTAATGAAGCAGAGATATTATTAATGGAGGTTCCTATGAATGTATAAATGTAATTTGTACTACTTTATTTAGTTTTATAAAAGATGGATTGATAGTAAATAAATCTTTTAGTTTTTTATAGTAAAGAAGTATTTTTTTGTTTTTTGAAATAAAATAATTTAGATCCACAAAACACAAATCACAAACATTTTAAACAAGATAAAAAATGTAAAAAATGGCAGTTATCAAATTCTATTGATGGAGATTCTCATATAATTTTTATTAGGATTAAAAGTTGTTCCTGATAGTAATAGAAAAATTTCTGCCAGGAGCACTGATACCAGATGCAAAAGTTCTATAGTTTTTATCTAAAATATTTTCTAAACTCATTTGTAACATCATGTTTTTATGGATGTTGAAACTTGTTCTTAAATTTAATGTAAACCAAGCTGGCATGCCATATACAGTGGCTTCTGCAAAATTGTCTTCACCTTTTAGATTGTAATCTTTTAATCGTTTCCATCCATTGTACATTGCATAAAACTCACCTCTAAATCTTTGCTTTTTTAATACCAATGATGTTTTTCCAAAGGTGGGCGGAATATGATCAAGGGGATAATTTATTGAATCTGTTTTTATTCTTGCATACGTATAATTAAAGCAGGAGTAGAGTGAAACAAATTCAGAAATATCTGCCGATAGAAATGAATTAAATCCATATATGTATGCTTCATTGGCGTTTAAATTGCTTGTAACTTTGCTTAATTGTCCATCATATAAGATAGAATCTTTTCCATTAAAATTTGAACTGGATGTGGTAATAACATTTTTGTAAATTGTATAAAATCCATTTATTCCAATTGTGGCATTGTCATTTATTGATTTAGAAATTCCTAAATCTAAATTGTAAGTAAATTCAGGTTTTAAGTTTGGATTTGGAACAATTATATTGCCTCTTACCGATTCAAAAACTTTACTTAAATCATCCACATTTGGAGCTCTAAAGCCACTTGAAACTAAACTGGTAATTCTCCATGAATTAGTAGGCATGTATACTAAACCAATGTTTCCATTTAAAGCAGAATTATTTTGACTTACATTGTCAAAAGGAAAAGGGAAAAAAGTTTTGTCGTGAAATTTAGAAGTCAAGTTAACTTTACTTAAGCGAATACCATCGTTTAAAATTAGTTTTTTATTTATTTCTAAACTGTGCGATACATATCCTGCAATTGATTGATATGTGGAGCCCCCATCAGGATATCTCGTATTTAATTTAAATGTTGTTCCTTCTCTAATATCTGTGGTTGTTGCATTAGATTTTACGGAATTGAAACTTGCTTCAATGCCGTATCTAATTTCGTGTTTTAAAATTCTTTTTTCCAAATCAAAATTTACTGTTGCTATATTTAAATTTTCTGTTCTAGAATTTAGCAGAATACTATTTAATCTTCTGTCGTTCCTGCTTTCTTCAATATTTTGATAGGCTAGTATTATTCTAAAGCTATTAAACATTTTAGTTGAGGAAAGCACATTTAATGTGTAGGAGCTAAAAATTCTTTTCTGTGGGCCATAATACCATTCAGCAAATCTGGGCTTGGAATCTACTGTTTGTTGCAACCTTGCATAAAAAGGAATATTGGATGAATTGGAAAATTGGAAGTTTACAACATGAGTAATTTTTTCGCTTTGCTTGAAAAGAAATTTTTGCAAAATATCGTATTGCTTATAGCCTGATGTTTTTTGAATAGTTGAATTTGGATTAGCAATTACGGAGTCTCTTCCATTAATTCTTTGCACATAAAATTCTCTTTTTCCCCAATTTCCATAAAATGGATTTCTGCTTGCACCTTGTCTTAAATCTCCAAAATCAGAATAAGTTATACTGGTTAATGAAGCTAAATTTTTTCTGCCAAAATTAAAATCAATATGCACTGTTTTTTCTTGGTTGGCAGTTGAATACCTAATAAAAGAATTACAAGAAACAAATAGGGTGGAATCTAAAGAAAGTTTAGGATTTTTTGTAAAAAAATGCATCACGCCACCCAAAGCATCGCTTCCATATATAACAGATCCAGGGCCAAAAATTAGTTCTGTTTTTTCTAAAACAGTATTATCAATGGTTAGTATATTTTGCAAGTGTCCGCCTCTGTAAATTGCATTATTCATGCGAACTCCATCTACCACCAATAAAACTTTATTTGTTTCAAATCCTCTTATAACCGGACTTCCCCCACCAAGCTGACTTTTTTGAACAAAAATATTTCCCGTGCTTTGCAATAAATCTGCAGTGTTTTGTTGATTAAGGTTTGTAATTTCTTTAGATGAAATCACCTGAATATTTTGAGCAATGTCTTTTCTTTTTTCCTCAAATTTATTAGCTGAAAATACAATTTCTTCTAAAGAATAAGATTTTTCATGAAGGAATACCTTGTAATTATTGTCAATAAGGTATTTATAAGGTATCTTTTTTTGGTAATAAGAAACATGATAAAAACTTATGCTATCACTCTCATTAAATTGACCAAGAGTTAATTTGCCATTTTCATTTGTAACAAAGCAATTAGATTTATTTGAAGTGCACACTCTTACGCCACTTATTGGTTTTAATGAACTGTAATCTATTGTTTGAAGAGATTGACCAAATAAAGTTATCTGTATAGTAATAAAAAAAACTGTAATAAAACATCTTTTCATAGTTTATTTCCCAAATTGTTTAAGATGATGATCAATGTGTTTCCAAAATAAATTGCTCCACTCGGTTTTATTTAATGTGCCAAAAGACAAAGATTCTTTGCCATCAAAATA
>Ga0114976_10002358_pt1 | contig 11874 bp, 14 predicted proteins | sample S_130805_EF_Meta_FD_87319 | JGI IMG/M metagenome (GOLD analysis project Ga0114976, IMG submission 87319) | Freshwater microbial communities from Lake Simoncouche, Canada to study carbon cycling - S_130805_EF_MetaG | ecosystem: Environmental > Aquatic > Freshwater > Lake | place: Lake...
AAAAATAAAAATTCAATAAAAAATTTTATTTTTCTTTTTATAAATGAGCGACAATTTACTTTTGACTTTACTCGGGGCAGTCAGTGTTGGCGCGCTTGTGATGAGCATGAATAAAGAAGATGAAATCCGTGAAAATTGGTGGAATAATGTGCAGTTTACATCCCAACGTGTGCAGGAAACAGTTGTTAATGGTGTACCAACTGAAATTTCACCAATGGATCCCAAGACAATCAATGGCGGTCTTCAACAATTACAACAAATAGGCAACCAACAAATGATGCAACAGATGCAACAACTACAATCTGTTTCGATCGGACCGAATGCGAATGGGCCGTCGGCTACATCTGGCCCAGCTGTATCAGAAAATTTTTCGTATCAATCTAATTATCAACCATCTCTCGGATCAAGTGCTGTAACCAACAACGATTACGTCTCTTACCCCCAATTTAATCAATCTATTTCGGCTCCGTCCCCATCTTTAGGTCTTCCGGCCCAAATTCGTTACAATCCGCCATCGTTGAATAACATGGGTATTACGGAAAATTTTTCGTGCAATACGCGCCCAGTATCGAATATGGATTACTCCAATGTCGTTGAAGGTTTTATGTCAAACGATCCCTCTAACCCAAGCCCGGCCCCAGCATACGCCGCCGGAAACTATAATAAGGCTATTGAAGAGGCTGCCAATGCTAGCAAACTACCGATTAGTAGCATGGAAGCGGGACAAGGCCCAGCCCCTGAGAACGTAATGATGTTTGATCGTTACATGGTTGTGCCTGGTAAATCGGCTGGTCGTTTTAACCGTGGCAACGGTATCGTCGATCGCATTCGCGGTGATTTGCCAGTATGCGTTGACCCATGTCAGAAAGGTTGGTTTGCCAGCCCTGGTAACCCGTCTCAGCTTACCGTTGGTGCTTTGGCTGTCATTGGAGGCAGTGGCGAACAGGCAAACGCAATTTCCAACTTTACGCAATTGTATGGTGGCAACAATGCAAATCTTCCAAGCAGTGGTCGTGCCAATCCTCAATTGCAGATGCTTTCCCAGGTCGCTCCAACGAATGGAACGACATCAGTTTCATCATTCCAGTAATTCCAGTAATTATTCATTTAAAAATGTTAAAAATGTTAAAAAAGTTAAAAGTGTTAAAAATGTTAAAAAAGTTAAAAAAGTTAACTTTAATAAAGATGTACTCAAAAAAACCTCTTGTTACATACTCTTTACCTTATCATGGGAAAAGAGACTCATCTTTTACAGATATGATTAAAAATGTATTATCATTGGGTCTATCTCCCAAAAAAATAGATTTATTGCTTAACGTAGATGGAGTCAAAATGTTTTCTACCGCTTTTACTCACAAATCAGTCAATGATAATGACAATTATGAGTTTTGGGAAACATTGGGAGATTCGACATTAAATAAATGTGTATTGTGGTATATTTCTAGACGTTTTCCCCAAATTAATTGTCCTGCTGGATCTGATCTTCTGACACGTCTAAAAATTAAAATCATTAAATCTGATAGTTTTTCCAATATTGCAGAATCCATTGGTTTTTGGCAGTTTGTTACTGTCGATCAAACTCTTCGTGTAAATGAAAAACAAAGTATATTAGAAGATGTATGCGAGGCTTTTTTTGGAGTTCTTGAATTTTTAATTGATAAGAATATTGGACTAGGCTATGGCTATAGTGTTTGTTATACGATCCTCTCTGAATTATTGGATCGGAGGAAAATTGTTCTTTCCTATAACGAAATTGTTGACTTTAAAACACAGGTAAAAGAAGTATTTGACGCATTCAAGCATATTATTGGAACAATAAAATATATCAACCGTCCTGACACAACGAATCCAACGAAAGTTTATGTATTGGTTCAACAGACTTTACCAAGTGGAATGACATCTAAATTAGCGGAATCGATTGGTATTCGTTTGGACGAGACGGAACAAGATGCAGCTAAGAAGGCATTAGAAAATCTTCGGTCACAAGGATATTCAAAGAATGTTCCTCCTGAATATCTTATGTTTTGCACATAGTATAGGTATGAGAGATGATATGGTCATAATAAAAATGATTTCAAGAAACTAAATATAAGATTATATTTAACATTTAACATAACTAACATAACAAACCCGAATATGAACTGCATCTTTTGTAAGAATCCAGCCGACAAAATATGCGCCTGTCACGAAGTTTTCTATTGCTCCAAAGATTGTCAAACGGCCGACTTTCCCGAACACAAACGCGTTTGTCAATCTGTTGCGAGGATGAAAGAGGCGAAAAAACACGCGAAGAAAGAAAAGGAAAAGAAAGAAAAAGAGATCAACAAAATCAAGAGTTTCAAATCGTCGATTCACAACAACGACAAGAAACAAGATGTTGTTCTAACTTTCGAAAACAAAAATTTTAAAGTAGCTGTAGTTTGCGACGGACATGGTAATTACGATGACCTAGCGATCTATCCGAAAACAGCGTCTGAATTTTTCATTCGTCTTGTCGAGTCTGGTCGTACAGATTATTCTAATTGGGCAAAGGAAATTGATGTGGCTTGTGCTGATGCTGTGAAGAACGCTTATTCGCTCATTGAGGACGCTGAAGGAGTTCTTTACAAATACAATGGAGAAATTTTTCATGGAGGAACTACGTTATCGGCAATTATTATCGATCATCGTAGTGAAGAAATTATATGGATCAACGCAGGTGATTCTGATATATGCTTCTTCAGTGAATCCGGTGAGATTGAAACACTCAGTTCTGACCATTCTCCTAATGCGATCGATTCATGGAAACAGCTGAACGAATTGCGTGAAAAGGGTGTGAATGTTGGAACACTGCGATGGAATTCCAGCAGTCGTAAAAAAATCTGTTCTCCGATTGATAAACTAAATGCCTGCCCTCTAATATTTGACGAAAAAGGAACACCAATTGACTATGCAATTGAATGTGCAAAAGCCGTTCATAAGACGACTGATGAGTATCACGATGCGTTCTCTGTCTACCAAACACATCAGACATCGGAGAACAAACAAAAGTTGAATGTAAGTCTCGAGAATTATCAACAGGCTGTCCGTGTTCTCAATTCTCACCCTTATGTATCTGTAAACAAACTGTTTATCGTATCGTCGGCAAGTGGTGATTATGGATGCTATCTTATGGGACCTGTTGATTGTAAAACAGGATTGGATACTGAACTGGCTATGGTTCGAGCGATTGGCGATAGACATGCAATGTTGCATGGTGCAACGTGCGAGTTTTCGATTGGACGCCGACCTCTTTCGGCTTTTACGAATGGTTGTTTTTTTGTAGCATCTGATGGCGTTTGGGACTCTTTTCGTAAGGAGAATCTGTCGAAGTTCGTTATGTCTAAGAAAAATAATGACGAGTTTGTTGATGAGAAGGATATACTTACCTATGTTATAGACTCAGCTTTGGCAAAATTCGGCAAGAAACATGATGATATTTCTTTTGCATTTGTCCGTAAATTCTGAAGAAAAATAAGAAAATAAGAAAAGAAAATAAGAAAATAAGAAAATAAGAAAAATCACTAAAAAGTGATTTTTGAACTTTTTAAAAATATCTATTATTTTTTAATTTTTATTATTAGTTTTTATTTTCTATTTGTATCTATTAAAATTAAATTTAGACTGTACCTTGTCTGTAACTCCCTTAAGGGCAGATGCTATCCCATCACCCTTAAATAAATCTTTCAAATTTCCTGATTCAATTCCGGCAGCACGAATTAAACTGGCAGTTGAAGGTAGCATAAACGCAAAATAGAGGAGTACCAATGATGCGATCAAGAAAACGATACCGATAATCAAATTAATAACAAGAAATGTTATGTTTCTTGGCATCTGTTCGTTCATTTTGGGAGAATCGCATTTATTGTAGCATTGGATTCCGATGGAAGCAGTGGCAACAGCCATAATTGCAGCAATAATTAATAAAATTGCTAATGCTAAAACGTGTCCGTTCATCTTTTATTATAAAATATAAAAAATAAAAGTAAAAAGAATTAGAAGTAAAAAAAAGTAAAAAGAATTAAAAGTAAAAATAATAAATAAATGAGGAGATCGATACGGCCACGAAAAAAACGAACATCACGATCCGGAAAAAGAAAAAACAATAAACCTATCAAAGTTGTGTTGGATTTAGATAATACATTGATTTATTCATGGGATTATCCAAAATTTGATAAAAAAAAACTTGGTAAACATTATATCTGTTACAATATGGATGAAGATTATATGGTGTGCGAAAGACCTGGCTTACAACCATTTTTAACATGGCTATTTCAAAATTTTGAAGTGATGGTTTGGTCAGCCGCTAGTCCCGATTATGTTGATTTTATTGTGAAAAAAATTGTAATAGGTAATCACAAAAATCGGAAGGTTCAACATATTTTTAATTCCGAAAAATGTGATGAAAGTCAAGAAAAGTATAATGGAGACACTAAAAATTTGAATTTATTATGGGATACATACGATTTTGAGGGTTACGGACCATACAATGTTCTTATTATTGATGATATGGGGCATGTTATAAAATCTCAACCGTCTCGATCAATTCGTATTAAAAAATTTGTTGCTAATGAAAAAAGTATAGGCGACAATGACTTTGACCGAATAAAAAAGATTTTGAAAAAAATTCTTGTTCGATTTAATGAGACCGAAAAAGATCCTTCGTATCGTATTGTTACTACATCCGATATAGATGTATAAGATGTATAAGTGTATAAAAATATAAGAAATAGATTTCTAAAAACAAATCTATCTACAATAAAATATGTCACGTATTTCGGATAATACCTATAATAATATGATTAGTTTATTAAATACATTGAATAACATCCGTAGATCATCGAATCTATCAAATAATTCAAATAATTTAAATAATTCGAATGAAATTGGGAATATTCAGAGTATTCATAATATAGAAAATGAAAATAAGAATGAAAATCCTACAATTTCTTTTTCTAGTATTGTATCGTCTCTGGTTGAAACTGGGTTACGCTCTTATACTCGTCAGCATCAACAGTGGCGCTGGTATGATTATGTAATGGATTTTATCGATCAAATTGATCCTAATAACTCTCAATCTTCTCAATCTTCTCAATCACAATCTCCCTCATACTCTGTGATATCGAGTAGAGAGCCTGGAGATTCTCACGAAACCTGTTCAATATGTTTTGAAGAATATAAAAATGATACACCTATTGCTATTACTGAATGTCAACATTCGTACCACCTTTCTTGTATTGAATCATGGTTGGAACGAAAAAGAGATTGTCCGATATGTCGTGCTCCTATCTAATTTTTATTTTTATTTTTATTTTTATTTTTATTTTTTTTATTTCACGTAATTTTTAACTTTATTTTTATCGTATGTAATGTATCCTGCATATGACATTCCAACCGCAACACCTACGAATCCAGCTCCGAAAATAGCACCAATAAAAGACCCCCATTTCCATTTGTTGGCAACCTCGTCATAGGCCCATTTTGGTTTTGATGCACCAACTGCTACTATAAAAATTAATCCAAAGACAAAAAACAAGATGGCGGATAATCCTAGACCGTTCATTCCCATATCGTTTAATTTGGTTTGATAAAATGGCAAACTCATTTATTAAATGAGTTTTTTCTTTTTATTTTTTCTTATTTTTTACTTTTTTCCTATTTTCCTATTGGTTTTTCTTCTTCGTTTTTTTCTTCTTTAGCTAAAGTTACGACCAAATGACTGTAGATAAGATTTTTTGATTTCATCCGTAAGACCGTTCTCTAGTTCCTTGAAAGAAATAACAAGAGGATTTTGTTCGTATTTTTGTTCATATTTTTGTTCGTATTTTTTATCTTTATTTTGATCAATATTCTCATTCCAAAATTTCACATATTCCTGTTTCTGATCCTCTTCTTTGTTTTTGGGTCTCCATATAGGAGCACGACCGGTAATCTCTTTTTTCTCTTGATCATTCCAAAATTTTGAGAGATTTCGGTAATCATATTCTTGATATTTATCAGGTTGTAGATTTGGCATAGGACCGTATTTACCAGGCTCTCGTTCAAAAGGAAGAGTTTCAAGAGATTTTTCTGCACGTGTCTGAAGACTTTTAATTTTCATGTCTAAGGCATACTGTTCAGCTTTGGTTATAAATGTTGAAGCATATTTTTGAAAATTTTCGATTTCTTCAGAAAGTAGCTTGTCTATATCTCCGTAAAAAAGGCGAATATCACTTTGTTCGAACCTGTCTGCTAGACGTCTTAATTTGATAAATTGAAGAAGACTCAGAATGGTATAAGAATCAAATTCATCACCTGTCTTTTTCAGGTCTTTAATATAGGAGAGATACGACTCAAGCTGGCCATTATCACGAATAAACTTTGCGAGCTCGACGAAAAGTTCGCGATCGTCGCGATCTCCCGCGAATTGATCGAGATCATCATCAGATGGATTTTTTGCAAGAATTGCAAACCGCTTGCGTTCTTCGTCTTTGAATTGGTCCTTTGATTTTTCTGTAGAATTTTTTTCTTGAGTTCTCGCAGCGCTTCTTTCTTCTTGAGAAGTTTTATTAGCACGTTTGGCTGGTTTCTTTTTTACCAATGTATTTGGAACTCCAGACATCTTTATCTTATAAATAACTTATAAAAAATCATTTAAAAAATCAATTTTATATTATATTTAATAAGATATTGCATATATAAGATCATATAAAATGTACGGTTATATCACAATTTTGGTAGTATTGGCCATTATTTACAAAATTAAGCCTTATTTGTCGACCGGATTCCTTTTATATAAAAGTTTTAAAAATATGATTGATCCGGATGGGACAAAAGGACATTTTTTTGTATTGTCATCTCTATCTAGTTTCTGGAAAGATAGAATGAATTATCAGAATCGACCTCCAATCGAAAAATTTAATAGAGATTACATTAAAATCTCGTATGTCTATAAGGATAAACCTTATTTCTATCTATTGAAGGTTAAAAGAGGAGTAACTCCTTTGTTATCTATCGTAGACGATAGTGGCAATGATATCATGGGGGAGATGATTCCATATCTAGGCCCCAACCTAGATTGTCATGAAATTCCTCTAACTCCAAAAGATTTTGGGTACGAACGTATTACGGTAACAACTGTATTGGATAGTACCGTTACGTTTGAGGAAAATGATTTGATTTCATTCTAGTAAAAATTTTAATATTATTAAAATTTATATTTTTTAAAGTTTTTAAAGTAATAGTTTTTCGCGAAATACTTTTGAAATGGGATGCATCTCTTTTGTATCATTCTTATCATTCACGTGATTTTTATCATCATTCGCATTTACACTTCGGATCGCAAACATAAACTCATATTGAATTTTATAAAATGATTCTCTAAATTCCTTAATCGTCATCGAACCTCCGTAATCTTCAAGAAGTCTCCAATCAGGCGCAGGTAGCAATTTTTCAGCTTTTTTGCCTACAAAGTCATAATAAAGAGTATGAAGAAGCGAATAACTTTCTTTATAAAAAAGATCATTATTTTTATCTTTGATAAATGAAAGAGCACAATTAAAACTACAAAAAATGCCGTCCGTAAGATAGTAATTATTTTCTAACGGTGTAATTTCAATATGCTGTTGAATCTCATCGTTGGCCATAATTTTAGCCATTTTTCTGGCTGTGGTATTTTCTTTCATATTATATTTATCTTTGGTAATATGTGATACATAGCTTTTCTCCATAACAGAATGGATGTACTTGATAGGACAGCCGATTGGACGGGAATCGAATGAATGTCGGCACCAAAAACATTTCACATTGGTTTGAATAGGAAGACGACGCTGTTTAGTAAATTCGACCATCGTAATTTTCGTATTATATTGTTTTTTATTTTCATCCAGAAAAGAGATTGGATAGTCGGTATCCGACATGATAACATCAGAAATTTTTGTAGTTTTTGCAGGTGTGTCTTTTTCTTTGTTTTTGTCAAAATTTGAAATAACGACTAGTCCATATTTTAAGTTAGTCGAAATAAGGTCGACATTTTTTAGCGTAAATGTTCTTTTTTTCGAGCTTGGAGCAAGATGACTCATTTTTGATGGCGCTATTGTATATTAGTATATTATATATTACAAAATATTTTAAAACATTTTTAAAAAACAGACACTTTAATAACTTTATATAATAAATGAGATGGCTGAGACCGGAACGATTTTGGTTAGAAAATCCACTGGTATTAACAAATCATCTCACATTATTGCCCAAAAATGATATGAGTATAGAAGAACAAATGAATTGTCTTACTCGACTCGTAATTTTTATTTTTTTAATACTTCATCTTATCGGCTATCAACAATCTTTATTATTTTTTATACTTTCAAATATTTTTATTATTATTCTTTACTATTTACAAAAGAGTAAGAGTCGAATGAATCAATCATCTTATGAAAATTATTCTTCAATCCCATCAATTCCGAATTCTCGTCAATCGAATATCTCGAGTAGGAATGCTTATATCGAAAAAACAGAACATCTGTATCAACAAGGTGTAAACGAGTATAAAGATAATCGATACACTTTTGCTAAATATCCAAGCTATTTTACACAGCAGGTAGAATCAAATATGATTGTTACTCCCGATCGGTCATTTCATTCAAATAACCAAGCATTAGTGGGACCAGCAAATCCAAAAACACGAATCGCTCCGATCGTTGCTCACCCTGCATATGAATGGCATTACTGGAAAAATAATGATTTTGTTGTACCAAATATTATCAATGAGAAAACCGAACAAGATTATTATGGAAGTGGTTATTATACATCAGAAAAATTACCTAAACAGGCTATGCCATCTTCTGAGCCATCTTCCTATCGAATTAATTCGAATTATGCCAATAATGACCCAATTTTACAAAATGCATCAGTCAACAACCCTATTCTTAATCCAGCTAATAAAACTACTAAAGTTAAATCGAATGTGGTAGAAGGCTTTACCTACGTTGGAGGAGATAACGAGAAGAAAAAATGCAATTCGTGTACTATGCCAGATCCGGGAATGATGGTTTCTCAAAAAGATCGAACGAACGGTGATTTTAAGAAATTTGACCAAAAAAATGGCGATGAGAAAAAAGTTCGTTATACAGGCGATGTCATTGAAACGACAGGTTATGATGAAACTAATTTACAATACAATTTACCGTCTAACTATGCGTCGTCTAACTGTCAACGAAAGCCTGAATTAAGCGAATTAAATGCTCAAATTTTTACATCTACAATTGTACCGGGTGTATATTACAAAAATGAAATCATTGAGCCCATCAACAATAATATTGGTATATCATTTGATCAGCAGATTCCTCCTCGAAAAGTTGTAAAAGAAAACGGAGAGATTATGTACACTAGTATGGATCCAAAGTTATATACACCAGTTGAAGAACCTGCTCAACCCTTAGATGTTCCTTCTACATATGATGTATACGATCCTCGTTCAAACGGATACGGAACATCATACCGTGGTTATACCGATAAAATGACAGGAAGACCACGATTCTATTATGATGATGTAAACGCGATTCGCAGACCCAACTATATCACTCGTACGGAAATTGATCATATCAAAGGAGTTGACACGTATGGCCCTGTTCGGTCAGACGAAGATATTCAAATGAGCAATGATACAATCAGAGAAACTGTGCAGAACGCTTTTAGCGAACAAGCACTTGATTTCCGAACTGATATGATGACACGGTTGATGCGTAAACGCAACGCTGAAATGTGGCAACTTCGTATGGCTCCAAAGTCAGGCATGCAAAAGAATTTTAAGTGTTAAATTTTTTAAATTTTTATTTATATTTTTAATAAAAATGATTTATTTATCGTTATTTACTTATTTTTTCGTACTTTACACACAATTCGAATATGTCTTATGCCAAATATATAGATATTCTAGATATTCCTACAATCGACAAAACTTTTGAACTTCATCTAGGAGATGAAACATTTCAAATTTGTTTAATTTCAAGAGAAGACGCTGAACAATTCATTTTTACAAACAAAAATACTGTGATCATTCGATACACATCGAAACATTCCATCAAACATTGCGCTACCAAACATAAACGACTAGATATTATCGAAAAAATGAACGAAACATTGAAACTTGTTCAGTCAGAAATTGAGGATGAAAAAGAGAGCGACTTCGAAACAGCTCGCCGAATACTGATTGAATTTTACAAAGATAATCTTCTGCCAATGTTGACCATTTCATTTTATTCTTCCGTCTGTACAATTTCTGAAGGGCGACGTGTTCCTCCGGGGATTCGGCACGTTCAAGTTTTTTCGTTTGACCAATTTCACACAACCATTGAAAGTATAAAAAATCTTGGTCCAACAATCTTGTATGGAGAGGATAAGCCTCTTATGGAAATTCGAAAAATTCCGGGAAATAATGTTAACGCCTATACGATAACACGGAAAATTCCTGAAGCTTCGATCAAAGATTGTTTAGTACCAGGATCGTGAAAATAAAAATATTAATATTTATAATTATTAATAAAAAATATTAATATTTTTATATATAAAGTATGTTTTTTAAGACATCAAACGGTGAGATCGATTGGACAGGTAAAAATGGATGGTATAACCCTGAAAACTCATCAGAAGGATTTCGTTCTAATACAAAATATGACATGTCTAGACTGTTTATTCAAGCTTCTATTTTAGTTCTTGTTATATTGTTAATATATTATCTATATCGAATGTGTCGTAAGTCATAAAATATTAATATCTCAATATCACAATATCATAATATTTCAATATATCATATAAAAACATGATATATTTAAAATATAAAATGTCATCCCGTCAAAAGTATGAAGGATATGCTACCTATTCAACTTATAATGGAGGAGATTCTACACCCCCTCAACAAACCCAAGCGTCTTCTGTTGAACGTTTTTCGAATGCACCTCCACCGGTTAATCCACCGCCACCGCAAGCCTATCCATCTCAGATGATTCGTTCCGTGGCACAGCCAATGAATGGTCCGTCAAATCTTTATGATCAACGTGATCAACGACCATCTCAAGGTGCTCCTCCACAACAAGGACCTCCTCAACAATATCCTCAACAAGGACCTCCTCCACAACAAGGGCCTCCTCCACAACAACAAGGGCCTCCTGTGGAAAATGATATTCCCCATCGCATTCGTACCATTCCGGTAGACAAATTATATGAACTTCTCACCAATAAAAGCCACTTCTTTATTCAAAATCAACAACCCCTTCGTATTTTTATTAAAATTTCGACCGATTGGTGTAAACCATGTATTAAGATTAAACCAGAGGTTAAAAAGATCTCCATGAATCCAAAATATGCAAGCATCCTCTTTGTAGAATTAAACGGCGACGAATTGACACAACATGAAAAACTCTCATCCAAACTAAAAGTAAGCGCCGTTCCATCCTTCTTCGGTTTTGTTGCAGGACAACAAGTGGGATTTATGGCCGGAGCAGACGTGAATGACATCGTAAAACTATGCGACAAAATTGCAAGCGTCTAAAAATTTTATTAAATTTAAATACGATATTTAAAACTATCTGTATCTTTAAAAGGACTTGGAATGACGTCAAAAGATACAATCACGTTTCGTATTAGGGAACTTGATCCTGATATTATCGCTCCATCTACTAGAAATATGAATCGTCCCGAACAAGGAGGTAGTAAAATTGTTGTTATCGGAAAGCCTGGTACAGGTAAAACAACGTTGATTACCAGCTTATTGTATGAAAAAAGTCATATTTTCCCTATCGGGCAAGTAATGAGCGGTACAGAAGACAGTAACGGTCATTATGGTAAAATTTTCCCAGCATCTTTCGTTTACAATCAGCT
>Ga0114976_10002359_pt1 | contig 11874 bp, 7 predicted proteins | sample S_130805_EF_Meta_FD_87319 | JGI IMG/M metagenome (GOLD analysis project Ga0114976, IMG submission 87319) | Freshwater microbial communities from Lake Simoncouche, Canada to study carbon cycling - S_130805_EF_MetaG | ecosystem: Environmental > Aquatic > Freshwater > Lake | place: Lake...
GGTCGGGGTCAGCAAAAATGTCGGTGATGATCGCCACCGCCTGAGCACCGGCTTCGATCGGTAAAGCAGCATTGTGGCGATCAATGCCGCCAATGGCCACGCTGTTGAGCCCAAGCTCGCGCGCCTGCGTGAACAGCGTCAAGGGCGCACGCACCGCATGTGGTTTGGTTGGCGAGGCAAAGACGCTGCCAAACCCGACATGGTCGGCAATGCCGATCACCGCCTGCGCCCGCCTAAAATCGTCGTAGCACGACACGCCGAGCCATTTGTCAGGCCCGATGCGGTCTCGGGCCTGGGCTGGGTCGCCGTCGTCGCGGCCGATGTGCACGCCCTGCGCATCGATTGCACAGGCCAGGGCCACATCGTCATTGACGATGAGCGGGACGCCTGCTGCGTCGGTCAGCCGCTTCACGGCTTGCGCCTGAGCGAGCCTTGCGGCTGCAGAGCCGCCCTTTACACGAAACTGCAGGGCATCGATACCGCCCGCAAGGGCCTTGGCAACCAGTGAGCACAGCCGCTGGTTGTCGGTGTCGTCGGGTGTGATGGCGTACAGGCCGCGCAGGGTGGCAGTCATGTGTCCTGGGTATGAACGGATTCAGGCGGCCCGCCCGTCGGCAGATCCGCGGGCCTCATCGGGGCGAGAAGGTAACATGCGCCCACTCCCCTTCTAATGGACCTCGACGGACACAGCATGAGTGAGCAAGCAACGAATCGAACTTTCATGTGCCTGATTTGCGGCTGGATCTACGACGAGACTGTCGGCGTTCCGGACGAAGGCATCCCCGCCGGAACCCGCTGGGAAGATGTCCCGATGAACTGGACCTGTCCGGAATGCGGGGCTCGCAAGGAAGACTTCGAGATGGTTGAGCTCTGAGAGCCCAGTCCGCGCACTTCCTGAATGCGACACGAAGGCGAGCACGCGGTGACCACATCTCTGAACCCCACTGATTCGATCGCCGGCCTCAAGGTCATGGTGATCGACGACAGCAACACGATCCGGCGCAGCGCCGAGATCTTTCTCTCTCAGGCTGGTTGCAGTGTGGTTCTGGCCAACGATGGCTTTGATGCCTTGGCCAAGGTGGCCGATCACGAGCCGGATCTGGTGTTCTGCGATGTACTGATGCCCAGGCTCGATGGCTACCAGGCCTGTGCGCTGATCAAGAAAAGCCCACGGCTTCATGCTACCCCGGTGGTGATGCTCTCGAGCAAGGACGGGTTGTTCGACCGGGCGCGAGGTCGCATGGTCGGCTGCGAGGAATACCTCACCAAGCCGTTTTCCAAGGACAGCCTGCTGCAGTGCGTGGCCCGACATGCCCGCCGCCCGGTGGGCGCCTGACGTGCTCCGTCCTTCAACCCTTCTGGCGGTACCCGTGCGATGAGCCTGCCCGAACCGACCCCGACCGCAGCGACGGGCACCCGCAAGATCATGGTGGTCGATGATTCCCCCACCGAGCGTCATTTCCTCGTCGACCTGCTGTCCCGAAGGGGCTACTCGGTGGTCACTGCAGAAAATGGCACCGAGGCGATTGCACGCATCCGCCTCGAGCGGCCGGTGCTGGTCGTCATGGATGTAGTCATGCCAGGGGCAAACGGATTTCAGGTCACGCGCGCACTGGGGCGCGATCCTGAGACCCAGTCGATTCCGATCATTCTGTGCACCAGCAAATCGGCTGACACCGACCGCATCTGGGGCATGCGCCAGGGTGCGCGCGGCTATGTGATCAAGCCAGTCGATGTCGATGAGTTGCTGGCCAAGATCGCCGATCTGGTTCACTGAGAGGCTGGCGCAATGTCCCAATCGACGCCGGGCGGGCGTGATGAGGTTCAGCAGCGCGTCGAGGCGCGCCTGCACGATGTGGCCAGCGAACCTGCATCCGATGCACGTCTCGGGTTGATGATCGGTGAACAGCGCTGGCTGGTCGAGTTGTCGCAGGCCGGTGAGATCGTGCCGGTTCCCGATGCGATCGCACCGGTGCCGCTGACACAGGCATGGCTGTTGGGGCTGGTCAATTTGCGCGGTGCGTTGTACACAGTGGTCGATCTGCGTCGCTTCGCCGGTGTCGGTCGCACCGAACCGGGCAAGGAGTCTCGATTGCTCGCGCTGGCGACCCGATTGAATTTCAATGCAGCCATTCTGGTGACCCGCATGTTCGGATTGCGCAATGTTGCGGCGATGCACGAGGCCGATTCCATTGAGACCCCCGCTCATGATCTGGGGCATGCTCACTGGGTGGGTCGCACATTCATCGATGCCGAGGGGCAACGCTGGCACGAACTCGACCTCTCGCGTCTGGCCGCCAGCAGTGAATTCCTGATGGCCGGACGCTGAAGCGCTCCGCAATCCGATACCGCTCATGAAACTGAACCTTTCACGTCTGCTGCCCCTGGGTTCGGGCGCGCGCGCATCCGACCCGCTGAGTCTGGATACCGCGATCATCGATGGCCCGACCTCAATGACGCCGGGCCCGCTGAGATCGGCCGTCCCGGGTCAACTGATTCAGCCATCCGGGTCAGCGCGCGTCGAGGTCCGACAGCCGCTGCCGGAGCGCCCGCCGTCGTCGCCTGCACGGTCCGGTGGCCGCTGGACCGTTCCGTTCATCGGGCATCTGTCCTTGCGGCGGCAATTGGTGCTCCTCTTCCCTATGCTCGCGGTCAGCCTGCTGCTGGCCGGTCTGTGCATCTGGATGGATGCGAATCGCACCCTGTCACTGGGCATGCAGAATCGCCTGCTCGGTGATTCGCTGATGCATTCGCAGCGCCTGGCGCGGGTCGCACCGATGGCCGCCCGCGGGCAGCCCGATGCCCTGCGTCATTTCGGCGAGAGCCGCAAGCGGCTGGCTGATTCGGTGGCCTTGCTGAAATCGGGTGGCATGGTCTCTGATCGGCGCATGGAGCCGGTCGATGAATCGCTCGCACCCCGTCTCAAGAGCGTCGAAGATCTGTGGCTGAGCACCGAGCGATCGGCGCAACTCCTGCTGGCTCAGCAGGCGGTGCTGGCCCGCAACGCCGGCGCGATGTCCAGCCTGATGACCGAACTGCCCGCCCTGGCCGATCGCGCCGAGCAGGTCTCGCAACTGTTGGGCGGGCCCGGCATTCCGGCCTCGGAATCGCTTGCGGCTGCGCGGCTATTTGCGGTCAGCGAACGCATGGCTCGCGAAGTGATCCAGCTCACCCAGCTTGCCGGGCCGACCGCCGAGCGTGCGCTGGCATTGCGCAGCGATGCAGCGTCTTTTGCCTCAGCGCTCGATTCCTTGCTGAATGCACTTGAAGTACGCCGTTCGGGTGCGCCGAGGGACATCGAGACCCGCACGCGCCTGGTTGAACTCAAGTCGGCCTATGCGAGGCTCAGCGGCCCACTGGCTTCACTGCTTGAGAGCCTGCCAGGGCTGCAGGCGGCGCGTGCGGCTGAACAGCGCCTGTCGGGTGATAACGAGCCACTTCGCATTGCACTGGAAGAGCTCAATGCCTACCTGCTCGATGCACAGACCGGCACCTCGTGGATGCGAATTGCCACCGCAGTGCTACTGGCGATCTCGGCCATTTCGGTACTTGCGATGGGGCTGGTCTATTTTCAGGATGTCGCGCGCCGGGCGCGCGAGGCCGATGCGCAGCGTGTCCAGGCCGAGCGGCTGGAGAAGGAGGCCAAGCGCACCAACGACCAGAACCAGGCCGCGATTCTGCGACTGATGAACGAGTTGCAGGAAGTCGCAGACGGCAATCTCACCGTGCAGGCCACTGTGTCTGAAGACATCACCGGTGCGATCGCCGATTCGGTGAATTACACCGTCGAGGAGTTGCGCAATCTCGTGGCGCGAATCAATGCCACCGCGGCGCTGGTCAATGAAGCCTCGACCCGCGCTCAGACAATTTCAAGCAATTTACAGGCCACGATGGAGCAGCAGTCCACGCAGATCCGCCAGACCGGCGAGTCGGTGCTCGATATGGCCAATCAGATTCAGGCAGTCACAGGCCACGCCTCCGAGTCGGCGCTCGTGGCCCGGCAGTCGCTTGCTGCAGCCGAGTTGGGTCGCCAGGCGGTCGAGAAGGCGATCGCCGGCATGGACGGCATTCGGGACCATATCCAGGAGACCGCCAAGCGGATCAAGCGGCTGGGCGAGTCCTCTCAGGAGATCGGCGAGATCGTCGAGCTGATTTCGGACATCACCGAGCAGACCAACGTGCTGGCTCTGAATGCCGCGATTCAGGCCGCCTCAGCCGGCGAGGCTGGGCGAGGCTTCACTGTGGTCGCAGAAGAAGTGCAGCGACTGGCCGAGCGCAGTACCCAGGCAACGCGACAGATTGCCGGTCTGATTCGCACGATCCAGATCGACACGCAGGATGCGGTCGCCGCGATGGAACGCAGCACCCAGGGCGTGGTCGCGGGCACCCGCCTGTCCGACGACACCGGTAATGCGCTCGATGAGATCGGCCGAGTCTCACGCCATCTGGCCGAACTGATCGAGGGAATCGCGCACACCAGCGCAACGCAGGCCGAGTCAGCCGGCGATGTCGCGCGCAGCATTGGCCGGATCCTTCAATTTACCGAGCAGACCGGGCAGGGCACGCAGCAGACCGCTGCCTCGATCCTGCAACTCGCAACGCTGGCGCGCGAACTGCAGCTCTCGGTCTCCCGTTTCAGGGTGTCCTCATGAGCCTTGCGTCAATTGATCTGACCTCACTGGCCTGGTGTCTGGGCGAAATCCGCGAGTCGATGGCACGGGCCCGCGCTGCACTCGAAGCCCATCTGGACGGCTCGGGTGGCGATGTGGCGCGGATTCGTGAGGCCTGCGGTTGGCTTCACCAGTCGCAGGGCGCCCTGCGATTCGTCGGACTCGAGGGCGTCGCGGTGCTGGTTCAGCGATGCGAATCGCTGCTCGCTCAGGTCGAACGCGGCGAACGCGCCTTTGACACCAGCATGCTGGCGGTGCTGCTGCGGTCTTTCGCCGCCATCCTCGAATATCTCGAAGGCGTTGCGGGGGGCTCGGCCGATTCGCCGGTGTCGCTGTTTTCTCACTATCGCGAGCTGATGTCGGCGCAGGGCATCGACCGGGTCGAGCCCGCCGATCTGTACCTGCCCGATCTGTCCGGCATGGAGCCTGCAGGCTCACCGTCTGTTGTGGAGCCGCTGGGTCGTGAGGAGGCCGCACAGATCCAGGCGACTTTCGAGCGGGGTCTGCTCGGATTCCTTCGCAATGCTCAGGACGGCGCCGCGTTGCAAGCGATGCAGTCGACGGTGCTGCGCATGCAATCGGCGCAGGCCGAGCGTTCTGTTCAGGCCTATTGGCGTGCAGCGACCGCCTTCATTGATGCATTGCGTTCACGTGCACTGGCTGCCGATCTGTATGCCAAGCGCCAGGTCGCGCGGATCCAGCAGCAGCTTCGCAAGTCGGTCACGTCGCCAGCCGGTGCGCCGGTCGAAGACCGCATGCTGCGCGAGATCCTGTTTCTGCTTGCGCAAGCAGGCAGTGGTTCGACGCTGGCCGATGCGCTGCGCAGCCAGTACCGGCTTGAGAACACCGTGCCGCGCGATTTCGACGTGCCGCGCTACGGACTGGTCGATGCCAAGGGGCTGGGGCTGGCACGCGAAGCCACCGCCCAGGCCAAGGCGGCCTGGGAGCGTTTCGTGCGTGATGGCGCGTCCGCGCTAGCTGATTTCGCGACCGCCACGCAGCAGCTTTCATCGAGTATCGGCGCGGTGCCGGTGCCCGGACTGCATCGCTTGTGCGCGGTCATCTATGGACTGCGACTCGGGTTGTCGACCGGTGATCAGTCGCTGATCGAAGATCTCTCGCTGGAAGTGGCGACTGCGCTGCTCTTCATCGATCAGGCGCTCGATCAGGGTGCGGCCGGATTTGCGAACAACGATGTGCGTGCGTCCGAACTCGCCGACCGACTCGATGCAATGGCGCAGTCGACGGTGCACGATGTGCCGCCGATGCCTGAATGGCTGACGATGCTGTCGCAGTCGGCTCAGGAGCGGCTCACCACAGCGGCCTTCGTTTCCGAGTTGCAGGCCAACCTGCGTGAATGCGAGCAGGCGCTCGACGGATTTTTCCGCGAGCCTTCGCAGCGTCAGGACCTGGCGCCTGTTGAATCCAGGCTTCAACAGGTCAGTGGCGCCCTGAGGCTGCTCGGCCATGTCGATGCGGCACTGGGTGCTGAATCGGTCGCGGCACACGTCGCGGCATTCATGAGCACCGAAGAGCCGCCTGCTGCGGTGGAGTGCGAGCAGGTCGCCCAGACCCTGGGTGCGCTCGGGTTTTTTGTCGAGTCTTTGCGTCGCCCTGATGGCGAGACACAGGGCTTCGAATTTGGCCTGGATGCCGCAGGATTTGCCGCGCGCCTGCGCGAACCAGACTTGGACGAGGTGTCGGTCGCCTTGCCGTCCGATGCGCAGGACGAGGCTGAGCTGATCGGCATCTTCCTGGATGAAGCCTGTGAAGTGCTGTCGGCGATCGAGTCGCACCAGGTGCAAATTGAACTGGCGCCGACCGATCTGGATGCTCTGGTCACTGTGCGTCGAGGCTTTCACACGCTCAAGGGTTCGAGTCGCATGGTCGGCTTGAATGCCTTCGGTGATCTCGCCTGGGCGCTGGAGCAGACGCTCAATGTCTGGCTGTTGAACGGCTATCCGGCGAGCGCCGCGCTCGTTGAGCTGATGGGTGATGCCCAGCGCAGGCTATCGCAATGGACCATCCTTCTGCGCCGCGACCTGCATGCAGCCCTCGAGGTTCAGGACCTGCTTGAAACGGCCGCAGCCTTGCGCGGCGAGTCATTGCAGGTCGATGCGGTCACGATCGAGCTGCCGCCTGAGCCATTGCTTGATGAGCGCTTCGATGCAGCCGGGCTCATCAAGCTCAGCGAGCTTGATCTGCAGCTTCCGCTGGCGGGCGGCGAGTCGACCGATCCGTTCGAATCGACCCTGGACGAGTTGGTGATCGACGAGCCGGTGGCGGATTTGGTCCGAATCGGCGATCGTGAACTGAGCGCTTCGCTCTACCGCATTTTCCTCGATGAAGCCGACCAGCTGCTCGACGTACTGGGCACGGCTCATGGCCGCTGGTGCGAGACACCTGCAGCCATCGCTTCGAGCGAGGCACTGCGCGCTGCGCACTCGCTGGCAGGCAGTTCGCGCATCGTGGGCCTTTCAAGCGTTCAGGCTGCGGCGCGATCGCTCGAGTCCTTCATCGAAGCCCAGATCGGCAGTGGCTTGGCCTTGTCGCCGCTCGATGTCGACGACTTCGGGCGGGTACTGGATCGCTTGCGTGCGGTGCTGCATCAGTTTGCTGCAGGCTCGGACCCAGCACCTGATGCGGTGCTTCGCGAGCATGCCGATGCCCTGGCAGACCGCTGGAGATCGATCCGCCTGCTCGCCGACACCGAGCTGGTCGAGCCTGAACATCTTTCGGCCCCGACGCAAGACGATGACCCGCTGGAGAGTGCGGCGCCTGTTCTGCTCGACGAAATCGACGCGGATCTGCTGCCAGTGTTCGTCGAAGAAGCCGACGAGTTGCTGCCGCAGATTGGTGAGGCATTGCGTGAATGGAGTCTGATGCCGCAGGGAAGCCCGGCACCTGCTGCATTGATGCGCCATCTGCACACCGTCAAGGGCAGTGCCCGCATGGCCGGTGCCATGCGCCTGGGCGAGGCGGTTCACGAGATGGAGACCCGCATCGAATCGTCCGGTGTGGGGCTCGCCGATTCGAGATCTCTGGTCGACGAGCTGATCGGCCGTCACGACCAGGTGCTGGCGCTGTATGAGGCCATCCGCGACCCGCATCTGGCGGTCGATCTGCCGGTCACGCCCGTTCAGTCGTCGATCGATGCGGACGAGTCGTCCGTGATCGAGCTGCCCGAAGCGCTGGCCACGGCCGACTCGGCGCAAAGCGTTGCACCGACCCTGATCCGTGTTCGCGCCGATCTGCTTGATCGGCTGGTGAATGAAGCCGGCGAAGTGTCGATTGCGCGGTCGCGACTGGACAATGAGCTGACCGGCATTCGTCAGTCGCTGGGCGAGCTGGCTGAGAACGTGATCCGTTTGCGCAGCCAGCTGCGCGAAATCGAACTCGCAGCCGACACCCAGATTCAGGCGCGTATTGCCAGCGAGCGCGAGGCCGACACCCAGTTCGATCCGCTTGAGTTCGATCGATACACCCGCTTTCAGGAGCTCACCCGGCTGCTGGCCGAGTCGGTCAGTGACGTGGCGACCGTGCACCAGAATGCCCTGCGTGGCCTGGACGATGCCGCGCGCGATCTGGCCCGACAGACTCAGGTCACGCGTGAACTGCAGCATGACCTGATGCGAATTCGCATGGTGCGCTTTGGCAGCGTCTCTGATCGGCTCTATCGCGTCGTGCGTCAGGCCGCCAAGGAACTCGACAAGCGGGTCAATCTGGAGCTCGAGGGCGCAGACACTGAGATCGACCGCAGTGTGCTTGAGCGCATGGCTGGCCCGATCGAGCATCTGCTGCGCAATGCGGTGGCCCATGGCATCGAGTCGCGCAGCCAGCGCACAGCGCTTGGCAAGGCCGAGGCCGGCGAGATTGTGCTGCGCGTCAGGCAGGACAGCAATGGTGTGGTGATCGGACTGTCCGACGACGGCGCAGGGCTGGATCTGCCCCGCATTCGGGCGCGCGCGATCGAACGCGGACTGATCGCACCCGAAGCCCAACTGGCTGACCGCGAGCTGTCGCAATTGATCTTCATGCCGGGCTTTTCGACCGCCACCGAAGTCACCGCGCTGGCAGGACGTGGCGTCGGCATGGATGTCGTGCGCGCCGAAGTAGCCGCGATGGGCGGGCGCATCGATCTCGATGCCACGCCGGGCCAGGGCACCCGATTCACCGTCCACCTGCCGGTGTCGTTGGCGGTAACGCAAATTGTGCTGCTGACCGTTGGTTCGACCCGCATCGCCGTGGCTTCCGGTCTGATCGAGCAGGTCATGCAGATCAAACCCGAGGCGCTGGCGTCGGCCTATGAGCAGCACGGCATCGATTGGCAGGGCGAGGCGGTGCCACTGTATTTCCTGGGCAGCCTGCTCGAGTTGCGCGATGCTCGTCCGCTGGCGCAACGCTATTCGCCAGTGGTGCTGTTGCGATCCGGCCATCAGCGCATCGCACTGCATGTCGATCATGTGGCGCCGAGCCAGGAGGTCGTGGTCAAGCATGTCGGACCTCAACTGGCCCGTTTGACCGGCATGGCCGGCGCCACGGTGCTGGGCAATGGCGACATCGTGCTGATTCTCGATCCGGTCCAGATCGCCGCGACCGGTCGCGGCAAGCCGGCGGGTCAGGGCGACACCGCAGGCTTTGCACCCTTGAAAGTCGATATCGTGCCCACCGTGATGGTGGTCGATGACTCGGTGACCGTGCGCAAGGTGACCCAGCGGCTGCTGGTGCGCGAGGGCTATCAGGTGATGCTGGCGCGCGACGGGCTCGACGCCTTACGCCAGGTTCAGGACAGCGTGCCCGATGTGATGCTGCTCGACATCGAGATGCCTCGCATGGATGGCTTCGAGCTCGCCGGGCGGTTGCGCAACGACGAGCGCTTGCGCGGCATTCCATTGGTCATGATTTCCTCGCGCACAGCCGATAAGCACCGCGATCAGGCGGCTCGGCTCGGTGTGGACGCCTTCCTGGGCAAACCCTTCGACGAAATCGAATTGCTCGAGAAAGTGCGCCAGCTCGCTGCCCGCGGCAAGGCATCGACCTGATTCAAAGGGTTCAGGCCTTGCGCGACTTCACCACGCCATAGCGCTCCAGGGTTCGGGCGCGTGCCTGCGCATGATCGACGAGCGGGGCAGGGTAGTCGCGCCCGATCACCACGCCCAGCCGGGCTTGATCAGCCGCTGACAGCTCCCAGGGCGCATGGATCTGCTTGTCCGACAGCGCTGCGAGTTGCGGCAGGTAGCGGCGAATGAACGTACCCTTCGGATCGAATTTCTGCGACTGCGTGATCGGGTTGAAGATCCGGAAGTAAGGCTGCGCATCGCAGCCGCTGGACGAGGCCCACTGCCATCCGCCGCTGTTGGCCGCGAGGTCGAAGTCGATCAGTGTGTCGGCAAACCAGCGCTCGCCGCGTCGCCAGTCGATGCCGAGGTCCTTGCACAGAAAGGACGCCACCACCATCCGCAGGCGGTTGTGCATGTAGCCGCTCGACCGGATCTGAGCAATGGCCGCATCGACCAGTGGGTAGCCGGTGCGCCCCTCGCAGAATGCGGCAAACAGGGCGTCTGCCTGCGGGCCCGATTCCCATTCGATGGTGTCGTATTCGGGCCTGAAAGCGCGATCAGCGACCCGCGGATGGTGATGCAGGATCTGGAAGTAGAACTCGCGCCAGATCAGCTCCGCGAGCCAGGTTTGCGCGCCTGGCGCGGCCTGCGGATCGCTCTGCAGGAGCTGCCATGCCTGGCGCGCCAATGTGCGAATCGATATCGTTCCGAAGCGCAAATGCACCGAAAGATAGGAGGGCCCGCGAACACCCGGAAAGTCGCGTGCATCCCGATATCGGCCGATGCGCTCGAGAAAATCCGCGAGCAGTGCGGCCGCACCCGATGCGCCGGGCTTGACCCCCAGATCGAGCAGGTTGGTGCGCGAAAATCCGATGGCGGAAAGCGACGGCACACCGTTGATCGGCTCTGACCCGAGGGGCTGCTCCTCTGGACAATCCTGCGCTTGACGCAACGCAGCCGGCGCTTGGGCCAGTCGGCCTTGCGCGCTGGGCGCAAGCGGCCACCGGCCTTGCGAATCGAGCACGGATTCGTCCTGCGTGAGCCTGCGCTGCCAGGCATTCCGATAGGGCGTGAACACTGAAAACGGCGTGCCCGATGCGGTCAGCACCTCGTCGGTTTCGAAGACCACCTGATCTTTCACGAGCCGCAGCTCGCGCCCAGCCGCGACAAGTAGTTCCTGCGCAAGTGCATCCCGCACGACCGCCTGCGGTTCGTAGTCGCGCGCAGCGAACACCGCATCGGCCTGAAGCCGCGCGGCCAGCGCGGCGATGGCCGGTGCGCCCCGATCGTGAGCAACGATCAGCCCGCTGCCCACTTCACGCAGCCGGCTATCGAGCTCGACCAGGGACATCTGGATGAATTCGACGCGGCGGTCGCTGCGATCGGGCTGCGCATCGAGGATGTCCCGATCGAAGATGAACGCGCAATAGACCCGCTGGCAAGTGCTCAAGGCGGCGTGCAGGGCGGCGTGATCATCGAGGCGCAGGTCGCGTCTGAACCAGACCAGGCCGATTTCGAATGGGGGTGTGTTCAAGGGGCAGTGGCCTGCAAGGCGGGGGGAGGGCGTGAGCGCAGCGCGATTGTGCCGCCACAGGGGGGCCTTTACAATCGAACGATGAGCGCAGCCGAAGCAAGCAACCTGACCAACCATTTCCTGCTGGCCATGCCGGGGATGGCCGACTCCAGCTTTGGTGGCGCGGTGGTGTTCGTGGCCGAGCACAGCCCCAAGGGCGCATTGGGCCTGGTGATCAATCGACCGATGGAACTCGACCTGAAGTCGCTCTTCGAGCGCATCGACCTCAAGCTCGAAATCGCACCGATGGGTGCATTGCCGGTGTTCTTCGGCGGCCCGGTGCAAACTGACCGGGGTTTCGTGCTGCATCAGCCGCTCGGCGCCTGGAGCTCGACGGTTTCGATCAATGATTCGCTGGGCCTGACCTCCTCCAAAGATGTCCTGGAAGCGGTGGCTTGCGGCACCGGCCCGGAGCGCCTGTTGGTCACGCTGGGCTACTCGGGCTGGGGTCCGGGGCAGCTGGAAGATGAAATTGCGCGCAATGCCTGGCTCACCGTCGAGGCTGACCCGCAGGTGATCTTCGAGACACCCGTTGACCGCAAGCTCAACCGTGCCTTCGGCCTATTGGGGA
>Ga0114976_10002361_pt1 | contig 11869 bp, 11 predicted proteins | sample S_130805_EF_Meta_FD_87319 | JGI IMG/M metagenome (GOLD analysis project Ga0114976, IMG submission 87319) | Freshwater microbial communities from Lake Simoncouche, Canada to study carbon cycling - S_130805_EF_MetaG | ecosystem: Environmental > Aquatic > Freshwater > Lake | place: Lake...
ATATTCTTAATCATTTTATTTAGTATCTCCTTTGGTTTGTTGTGCTCGGTGATTCAATCATACGTAGGTCGATCAAATCAATGCATTTAAATATTTTACTTCGGAATAAAGTTTTGAGGATCAGACCTTGTTCCACAAACGAATCAACCCGATGAAAACCAGCCCCATGGAGAACCAAACCGACCAATCTCCCCATTTCGTGTAGACCGAGGCTTTGGGCTCAACCAGTTCGATCTCCCCGCAAAGGAATCCGGGCAAACGATAGGATTGAGTCTCCGAGTCCAACACCTGCTCAAGAATCACCCCCCGCGGGCTGATCAATGCCGTCACCCCATCGTTTGTCGCCCGCAAAAGGGGCAGTCGTGTTTCAATGGCCCGAAAACGCGCGTTCTCAAGATGCTGTTTTGCTCCAGCCGACCTCCCAAACCAGGCATCATTTGTCAAATTCACCAGAAGATGCGGGAGTTTTTGCGCCGCTCTCCTGACCACCCTAGCCACCGAATCCTCAAAACAGATCAGGGGAGCAATCTTCACTCCGCTCTCGGCCAAATCCATAACACCCACAAGTCCTCCAGCCGTTAGATCCCCCCCAGGAGGAACCAGCTTTCGCAACCATGGAAAAATTCCAGCCAACGGCACATACTCCCCCATAATCACAAGATGGGATTTATCGTATACTTGAGGAGATCTCCCCTCCTCTCCCGTAAACAGAACCGCACTATTAAAGGTTTCGGCACCACGGATATCCAGTGAGCCCGTTAACAGCGAACGGGCTCCTTCTCTTCGTACCTTTTGCACCGCTTTTTGAAATTCCGGTTCCTCCCTCCAACCCGTCCCCGCCAAACTCTCAGGCCAAACCAGAAGATCGACTGGGCCACTTTGCGCCAAAGCGATTTCCGAGCCCTTCGTCAGCTCCTCCGCCACTTTCGTTATCCCGGCCGACCTCCAAGGATCCTGCGGAACCGCAGGCTGAATCGCCGCATAGCTCAGGGTGTGAACCGCTTTTTCATTCGAATGAAGAACCGACCTCGCCCCATAAACCATCGTCATCCCCAGAACGAAAACTCCGGCCGTAAAATCCCACCTTGGCTTCCATTTTTGGGTGCCCCGTATTTCTAATTCAAAACGTCGAGCGGTCAGGGTCAGGGTCAATCCACCAAACGCCACAACCCAAGTGACCAGCGGAACTCCTCCTAAATCTGCAATCTGAGCCAAAAGGAGAAGGTTTCCTTGCGATACCCCCAACTCATTCCAGCCAAATCCGCTAAAAACGATCCCCCGAAGCCACTCGGTTAGGACCCAAGCCGAAGCACCGAGAACCACATGCCGGATATTTCCTGCACTTGTCATTCGCTCCACATCAGCACCTGCAAACCGAACCCACAGGACAAACCAAAGCGCCGGATAGATCGCCATGTAAAGACACAGAACGAACCAGCCCGCTGTCGTGACCGATGTCAGCCAGCTAAAAGTGGTCAGAAAGTGGGTCGCTCCTGCAAACCAACCTAGGGAAAAGCTTTGCCGAAGATTCGGCCTCTCCCTCACCCCGTAGTAGGCCAAAGGGATCAATGCGAGCCATCCAGCCAGAGGCTGACTGAAGGGGGCAAACCCCATCGTCAACGCGAGACCGGTCAATCCGGCGCAAATCAAACCTGCCGTAGGAATCCCGAACATGTTCTTTTTTCGTCCCCGGAAGCCCCAGAGTCAACGTCGGCGGAAGCTTGTCGCGAGACCTCCCCTGCTCTTACCTCGAAGGGTGATCCCGGCTCGACTCCGCGAATGGCTCTGGAAATTTTTCCTCATCTGGGCGGGTGTTGGACTGCTTGCAGTAACCTTCCGCCTAACCCCGACCTGGGCTGCGACCCTCCCCCTTCCCTATGGGTTAACTCAATTCATCACTCTTTGCCTCCAAAATGGGGATTTTATTTCCATGCTTCTGGCTGCCACCCATGTCTACTTCTCGGCGGTGGATCGGTTGGGTCTGCGCCGCGCGAGAATCACAGCAGCCGCCATCCTACTTTCTTCCGCCCTGCTCGAGACCGTGGGCACTCTCAGCGGAATTCCTTTTGGATCATATCAGTACACCGATGCCTTTGGCCCACGAATGGGGGGCATTCTGCCTTTGGCCATCCCCCTCGCTTGGTTTGCTGTGGTCGCAGGCGCGAATCTTAGTTTGAGTCAGTACTGGCTGGGTGGTTCCCGTGCCCCGATTGCGATCGCCACAGGAGCCTTCGCCATGCTTTTCGATTTTTTAATGGAACCTTTTGCGTACGCGATCCGCGGATACTGGCACTGGGCCGGAAACGTGGTTCCACCACAGAACTTTTTCTCGTGGTTCATCTTTAGCGCCCTTTTAGCTTGGGTCACCCCTGTGTACGCGGAACCTGCCCGAAAAGCCGACCCCCGGCCCGCCATCACTCTTGGAATTATGTTGGGCCTCTTTCTTGCAGCCCGAATTTCGCACGGAATTTAGATCCTGACTTCAGCGTTTCCGTTTTTTCCACCACACTCCCAATCCACGAACTACTTTCTGCCCCATCGATAGGGAGTGCCGTTTTCGAAACACATCGAAACCCGACGCCTCGATCGGATCCAAAATTCCCGCATATAACTCCCTCATCAGCCAGACAGACATCCTTGGGCCTCCCGCCGGCAACATCCCGATCCCCGGTTCGGCCGACCGATACTGCTCGCGGGCGCGTTCCACTTGGAACTGCATGAACTCGGCCCAATGCCCGGAATGCCGCCCCATGAAAAGATCTTCCGATCGAATCCCATACTGCTCCCGCTCCCGGGCAGGCAGATAAATCCGACCTGCCTTTGCATCTTCCGCCACATCCCGCAAAATATTGGTTAACTGCATTCCCCGCCCCAAATCCAGTGCCCTGGGTTCGGCCGCCGGATCTTCCGAACCGAAGACCCTCATCATCATGAGACCGACGGTTCCCGCCACCCGATAGCAGTACAGATCCAACTCCTCCCACGTCTGCAGATTGACAGGACCGGCATCCCCAGCCACCCCGACCGCTAAATCCTCAAACCATCGACGGCGTATTTTTTTTCGGCTGATCGTGTCTCGAAAAGCCGGCATCCACTCCTCCCCAGGTTGGTCTCCGCCGGATTCAAAAGCTCTCAACAACAACTCCCCTGCTACCTCCGGTCGAACCGTCTCCCCCCGCGCGACCCCCTGATCCACTACGTCGTCGATCGAACGACAACACGCATACACCGCATAGGCATCCTGCCGAACAGATTCAGACAGGACGTGGGAGGCAAAATAGAATGTTTTGGCGTGCTCCCGGGTGATCGCCCGCGCAGCTCGAAATGAATCGGCCAAAGTTGGCGGCAAAGATGCGCCCAACCGACTAACTCCCCAAACGGACGGTTTGACGTACCCAGGCAATCGCCTCGGCAATCGAGGCCTGCTCCGCTTCCGTCAAATGGGATTGGGCTAGGACCTGATTCGCCTGCTCAAACAAACTGCGACAACGCTCCTGCATGGCTTGGATCGCCCCTGATTTACGCAAAAGATCCTGCACCTTCGAAATCGAGGCCTCGTTCCGGGCTGCCGAATGAAAACACATCTGGAGGAACGAGCGATCCACTTCACCCAACCGTTGATACGCTTCGTGCATCAAAAGGGTTTTTTTTCCTTCCAAAAGATCGGTCGGCAAGAGCTGATCCTTTCCATCCAAATGAGAAATCTCGAGAAGGTCGTTTTGAATCTGGAATGCCAAACCCAGGGGTTCCATCACACGGGCGAGATCATCCGCTTTTTCGGAAGACGCACCCGCCAGCAATGCCCCGATCACACATGGCGCCTCAAAGGTGTACCTGGTCGTCTTCAGGAGATAGGTCAACTCGATCTCGTCACGGGTGACGCGCCCGATATCCCGCGAGCCTAATAGAATATCGAAAATTTCCCCTACCCCTGTGTCGGTGACGTAGGAGAGAAGTTTCGCCAACGCCTGCTGCCGTGGAACCGGCTCAAAGGCGCTCTGTTGCAAAGTCTCGACCGAAAGGGCGAAAAGAAGATCTCCCACCACCAAGGCCACTCCTTGACCCGTCCGTTCCGCGTGGCTCATCCGACCCTGTCTTTGCTCGACTAGCTTATGGAAGGTGGGCAAACCCCGACGCTTCTCAGAGCGATCGATCAAGTCATCGTGCACCAACACGAAAGCGTGGAGCAACTCCAGTGAGAGGGCGGCTTGGATGAGCGACTTGTCTGCCCAGCCCTTTTTTCCACCCAAAGCTCGGTAGGTCAGGAGAAAAAGTAAGGGCCGGATTCGTTTCCCCTTTCGGCCAACGAACTCGCACATGTCGAAAAAAACAGGCTCAAAAAGATCACCGAACTCATAGCGCTCTTTCTGACGGTGGAAAAAGCCCTGCATCTCCTGCTCCAAAAGCCCCGGGAGACTCTCCCGTTCGACGATAAGGGGGGTCAAACTCACAGGGAATAATACGGAGAAAAGGGGACCGCAGGCCAACCCGAAAAAGAGAAGTTATTCATATTGTATATTCACTCCCTTGGGGGCGCTCCGATTTGGGAATGATTTTTAAGGTGGCGTGCTCAGCAAATACGAGATGATGAGGGGGAACGCTTTTCGTCAGGAAAACCCCTCCCCCGATGGTACTTCCCTCTCCCACGACCGTTTCACCCCCCAAAATGGTTGCTCCAGGGTAAATCGTCACCCGATCTTCAATCGTCGGATGCCGCTTCCGGCCCCGCAGACTTTGGGCCCCCGTGACCGATCGCGCCCCCAAAGTCACTCCATGATAAATCCTCACTTCCTGACCAATCTCCGTGGTTTCACCGATCACCACACCGGTTCCGTGATCGATGAAAAAAGAAGGTCCGATCACCGCTCCGGGATGAATATCGATTCCTGTCCGGCTGTGAGCCCACTCGGTCATCATTCTTGGGAAAAGGGAAACACCGAGAAGATGCAGCTCATGAGCCATCCTCTGTACGGCAATCGCCTCCACCCCGGGATATGCCAACAGAATCTCTTCCACATTCCGCGCGGCCGGATCCCCAGCCAACACCGCCTCCACATCGGTTTTTAAAATTTTTCGAACCCCTGGAAGACGGATGAGAAAAGCTTGCACCTTGCCTGCCGCAGTCTCTCCCGCCACCACTTGTGCGGGCATGCTCTTTGCGATTTCTTTCGTGAGCGACTTTTCAACGGAACGAAGAAGGGACGTGATCGCCGGCCCCAACTCCCTCCCCTCCAAATGATCCTCGTCATAAAAACCTGGAAAGAGGAGATGAAGTAGATCTTGGGTAATCGCGGCCACTGCCGCCTTGGAAGGAAGCTGTGCCCCACCGAGATGGTTGATCGCCGCCAGTTCGGCATAGGAACGAACCATCTCATCCGTCAAAGGGTGATGCGTGCTCAAGGTGAAAACCTTAGGGGAAACCCGCTTTTGGAGCAACTTGGGCGGCATGCGTTTTTGTTGGGCGGGAAAGCCTTCCGATGGCTCAATGGAGGGATGACACCCGAAGTTTTCACTCCTACCACCCTTCCCCCGCACCAACCGGGGAAGCTTCGCTACGGAGTGATCGGATCCCCCGTTGCGCACTCCCTTTCTCCCCCCATGCATTTGGCAGCTTGGCAAAGCCTCAGCATCCCCGCCGAATATTTCCGTATTGAAGTTCCAGCTGGAGAACTGGAGAAAGCCCTACCCCAACTTCTACAAGCCGGATTGGCAGGGTGGAACTGCACCCTTCCCCACAAAACAGAAATGTTCCGCCTTTCCCAAGTTCGAGACTCCTCCGCTGTCCAAGCACAGTCGGTCAACACCGTGCATATCGTCGAGGGTCGGATTCATGGATCGAGCACCGATGCGGCGGGATGGGCGCGCGCGATGTGCGAGGTTTGGCCCAACTCCCTTCCACCTGGGCGAACTCTTCTTTTAGGATGTGGGGGTGTGGGACAATCGATTGCCCGATCTTTGGTTCCCACCGGTTGCACCTTCCTTACCTTGGTCAACCGCGACCCGTTGCGGGCTCAAGAACTCCTCCGAGAACTTACTCCTCTTGTCGCCGGCCGATTCCCCATCCGACAGATCGACTGGAACCTGCCCGATCTCGAAAAATCCCTCGCTGAAGCTGATCTTCTCATTCACGGAACCAGTCTTGGCCTTAAAAAAGAGGATCCTCTGCCTGTTCCAGAAAAATTTTTAAAGCCCCCGTTACGGGTCTACGACACAATCTATCGGACTGATTCGACTCTCTTGGTCCAAGCCGCCCGCCAGCGTGGATGCCAAGCGGAGGATGGGTTGGGTATGCTTCTCCACCAAGGCGCCCTCTCTTTCGAAATTTGGTCAAAAAAGACCGCCCCCCTCAACAAGATGCGCCAAGCTCTATCCCAGGCCGCCGGCCGAGCCTTATGATCCCACCTCTTCTTCTGACTTTTTTCGTTTTTATTTTTGGCGCCATTCTTGGCTCTTTTCTTAACGTCTGCATTCTTCGCATTCCGCTCGGGCAATCGATCATCCGTCCACCCTCCCGTTGCGCCGCTTGTGGAGTGCAACTTCCCAGTTTTTTGAATCTGCCTATTCTGGGTTACTTCCTATTGCGAGGTCGGGCCCGCTGTTGCGGAGCCCACTTGGATCCGCGCTACCCGATCGTTGAAGCTGGAACTGCTTCCGTTCTTGCAGCCCTCTGGGTGCTCTATCCGCCCCAACTTTTTGCGATCTACGCCCTCTTGGTTGCCGGTCTCATCGTCGCATCCGGAATCGATCTCGATTATCTGGTTATCCCCGATTTCCTGACCCTCGGCGGAGTTGTTGTCGGAATCTGCCTCAGCTACCTGTTTCCCGTACTTCAGGGAAAAGACGATGCGGTGGATGCAATGATTCGATCCTCCCTATCTGCTGCTATCGCTGGCGGCTCCCTTTGGCTGGTTGCCCGTACCGCGAGTTGGTTTCTCCAAAAGGAGGCCATGGGCATCGGAGATGCAAAGCTACTTGCCGCCCTAGGAGCATTTTTGGGATGGCCAAGTTTACCTTTTATTTTAGCTGTCTCCTCTCTGATCGGAACCGTGGTGGGAATCGGAATTCTGAAACAAAGAAAACAGAAGTTAGGCGTTAAAGTGCCCTATGGCCCATACTTAGCGTTGGCTGCACTCATATGGCTCTTAGGTGGATCGAATCTTGTTTCAAAATATCTTTCTAACAACTTAATCCAGAACATCTGATCCGATTATCTATCAACGCTTTATGTGATGATTAAAAAAGCCTAAATTGCTCCCAATCAAAAAGCCCTTGAGTAGACTTTTATTAATTATCCCCCCTTTATATAGGGATGCGGACAGGGCATGGCACAACATATTGTATCCTAGCTGCACTCCTTTTTATCTCCTCGTTGGGTTGGGGTTCGAGTTCAGCCCCTACTCATCTCTCTCTACAGGATGATGGTTCTCTTGTCGTATTTGACGCGAGAGGCGGGGTCGCAGAATTTGTAAAACAGGGAACTCCGCGCCAATCGATTCAGTTGGACGGACAATCGTGCAATGTCAGCTTCGGATTCAATTCAGCAGGCAAACAGACAATTCTTGTCAGCTTACCCAACAGCGCCACCTCGCCCGTTGTCTTCCTAATCGGCGAATCAGAAGTGACGATCCCGCCAAAATCCGGACTTAGAATTACCTTAAACGAATCTCGCAAGATCGAGAAAATGGACGGCGCCCCCGCAGGCACCGTTCGATTCCAAAAAACATCATCCTCCATGAATTTGCCACAATCCGAAACACTCCCCCCAACTCAATCGACCCCCGTACCACTTCCCTCACCCGCTCCAAATCCTACTCCCCAAGCCATCGAGCCCATTCCCTCCCCCACCCAAGTCGTAGCCCCCACCACATCTCCGGAACCTGCCGAAAGAATCTCCAGCCAAGCTCAAGTTTCACCCGCTTCATCATCCATCTCCTCCGACCCTATGGCGGGACAAGTTAGTCCACTTTCGGCTCCTCCCCTAGAAATCGGATGGCCTGGAAAACTACTTCAGTCCCCTTTGACCGAATCGCAACAGGAAGAAGATTATTTTTACGTCCGCACCGAAGGGGGGGCCCGCTTTGTCAGTTCGATGAATCTGGTCAATATCGTCGGCCAAGGAGGATCGACAAATAAACTCATCGAGAAGGAGGTCGCATTCAGCACGGGCTACCGGCAAGATCTCGATATCGGAGTCTGGCTGACACCATGGTTTGGTCTTGCGATTGAGACTGGATTTGCCCTCAACGCCATGCGCGGAAACACAGAGGGTATGACTGTTTCGAGTAGTACCTACTGGAGCATACCCATCATGGCTCAACTCTGCTTTCAATATCCAAACGAAACAGGATTTGTTCCATATCTGAACTTTGGGTTCGGTGGGGGATGGAACTATTTCAACATTGGCAGCATTAAATATTCTTCAGGAGGGGTTGCTTCTCCGGAACTTTCCGGTGCAGGCAATGACATGAACAACGCTTACCAGATCGCTGCAGGTGTTCGTTGGCGAATCTGGGAGCAGTTGGGACTTACATTAGCCTACAAATTCTACGGAACCAGCCAACCAACGGTCGACATGTCGGATGATCAGCAGGTCACTTTCGGTTCCCCCGTCACCAACTCAATCGAGTTGGGCGGCAACTTCTCCTTTTAGTTCCGCCCTACTTTCGGGATAGCCCCATCTGGGCTCGATCCCGCAAATAGTGATCCGCCAACACCAGTAACGCCATCGCTTCCACCATCGGGACTGCCCGAGGCAAAACGCACGGATCGTGCCGTCCCCTTGCCTTCAACTCTACCGCCTTACCTTTTGTATTCACGGTCTTCTGAGCCTGGGAAATCGTAGCAACCGGTTTAAACGCCACTCGAAAAACAATCTCCTCCCCATTACTAATTCCACCCTGGACTCCGCCACTTCGGTTTGTACGGGTACGAACCTTTTTTCCCTGGAGGAAAAACTCATCGTTATGTTCCGAACCGCGCATTCTCACCCCCCCAAAGCCAGATCCGATCTCAAATCCCTTGCTCGCTGGCAAACTCATCATTCCCTTCGCTAAATCAGCCTCCAACCGATCAAAAACCGGCTCTCCCAAACCAACTGGACATCCCCGCACCACACACTCGACCACACCGCCCAGAGAGTCTCCCTCGGAACGCACCCTCTCGATCAGCTTCACCACCTGAGTCGCCTCCTTCGCGTCAGGCCACCGCAGAGGATTCGATTCTACCTCCCGCATATCCACACGTCCCGCATCCATTCTGGCCACCACGGTGCCCACCTGCCGAACAAAGGTCGTGACCGATAAACGGGGAACCAGCTGACCAAACATCCTCTTGGCAATCGATCCGCCAATGACTCGCCCGATCGTCTCTCGGGCCGAAGTTCGACCGCCACCTTGCCAGTTCCTGATTCCATACTTCGCCTGATACGTATAGTCGGCATGGCTCGGCCGAAACATCGTCTCCATCTCCCGATAGGCTTCCGGCCGAGCATCCTGATTTCGCACCCAAACAGAAATGGGTGTGCCCAAGGTTTTCCCACCGAAAACACCCGAAAGAATTTCACACCGATCCGCCTCGTTCCGAGGGGTCACGATCTTACTCTGTCCGGGACGTCGACGATCCAGATCCGGCTGAAGGTCTTTTTCCGTTAAAGGGATTTGAGGAGGACAACCATCCACCACCGCACCTACCCCGCCCCCATGGGACTCTCCCCAAGTGGTCACCCGATACAAATGGCCGAAGGTATTTGCCATACCCCTATCCTGCCCGAAAAAAGCCTTTTCCCCAAGCCTTGGAATTGACTCCCGCACTCGCCCAAAACCCCGTTCCCTGCCAGCCTCTTTCCCATGCGAAACCCATCCCATCTCTGGCTCCTCGGCCTTAGCGGATCAGGCAAGAGTACGGTCGGGCCCCTTCTCGCCAAAAAACTCTCGATGCCTTTCATCGACACCGACGAAAGGATCGTCCAAGCCACAAAACTTACCATTCCGCAGATCTTTGCCCAAGGCGGGGAAAAAGAGTTCCGCCAATGGGAATCCAAAATCATTGCTCAACTGGTTCAATCCCCCGCCTCGGTCATCGCTTGTGGCGCCGGGGTCATCCTCGATCCGGAAAATCGAATCGCCCTTTCCCGATCCGGCCTTCGGATTTATCTCCAAGCCGAACTTTCTCTCTTGGCCCAACGACTTACCCACTCCTCCGACCGACCGCTTCTGCCCGCCAGTCAGATTCACCCCAAGCTAGTGGAACAGTTGTCGGCACGGGAAAAGTGGTATGAAGAAAGTGAGATTCAGATCCCTATTGGATCTGAATCTCCGGAACAGATTTGTGGCAGAATTCTGTCCTCCCTCCCGACCCCCTGACCTATGAACCGGGCGGTTCAACTCAAAGAGGTCGCTCGATCTTTGGGTTTTGATGCAGTTGGTATCGCACCCGCCCTCGTCCCTCCGGGAGCCGACCATCTTCGGGATTGGCTGTCCCTTTCCTATCAGGGAGAGATGAACTGGATGGCACGCCGGCCGGAAATCCGATCGGATCCACGTCAATACGATCCCCAAGCCAAAACCATCATCGTCGCTGCCGTCAGTAGTCACCAAACCAAATCCCCAACCCGCCGGGGAAGAATTGCCTCCTATGCCCAAGGCCTCGACTATCACGAAATCCTCCGTGAAAAATTGGAGAAACTAACGCAATCGACCCTTGTTCCTTGGGGAGGACACTTTCGGATCTGTGTCGACTCCTCTCCGCTAATGGAAAAGCCGATTGCCGTCATGGCTGGTCTGGGATGGCAGGGAAAAAATACCCTTCTCATACATTCCCAACATGGTCCCTGGCTCATGCTCGGCTCAATCCTGACCGACCTTGAAATCCCAAACGACAGTCCAAGCAACGATCACTGCGGAACCTGCACCCGTTGCCTCGATGCCTGCCCCACGCAGGCCTTTCCCAAGCCCTATGTCCTCGATTCCCGACGTTGCCTTGCTTATCTCACCATTGAACACCCTGGTCCGATTCCCGAGGAGTTCCGTCCTCTGCTTGGGGACCGCCTTTTCGGATGCGATGAATGCCTAGAAGTCTGTCCTTGGAACCGTCACGCCCAACAATCCCGCGAACTCAGCCTATCTCCGATTCCGAGAGCTGATCTTTCCGAGATGCTTGATTGGGACGAGCCCCGCTTTCGGAAAGAGTTTCGTGGCACTCCGATCTTTCGCCTGAAACGCAACCGCTGGCTTCGCAATATTTGCACCGTTCTCGGCAATATCGGAACTGAAAACGACCTGCCTAGCCTCGAAAAAGCCACCCAAGATCAGGACCCCTTGGTTCGGGAACATGCCCAATGGGGGAAAAATCAGATCATGCAACGATTGAGTATTAAAAAAGACTAGGGCTTCGACTGGCTTGAAGGCTTTTCTACAGGCGGAAGCAGGGTTTTTAGCTCGTCCACTTTTGCCTTATTTTCATCCGATTGAGGGGCGGCACTTTGTTCTCCACTCAGATACCCCTTTTCGACCAAGGAATCGGCAAACGTCGAGTTAGCATCAGGTGAATAGATCCGATATGCCGAGGTCACAAATTCCGTTGCTGCCGCTTTGTCACCCCGATGGAACGCATCTGCAGCTTTTGCAAAATAGTAGATGGGACTATTAGGACTAGGTTTCAGGGAGTCCAAAAAGGTGTTGGCTTTTGCATCGTTTCCACCCAATAAATCGCAAAGATAGATTTTATAAATTCCCAAGTCATTACTGGGTTGGCTATTGAGGAAAATTTGAAACTTTTCCCGAGCGTCCGCGTACTTGTTATTTAAAAAAAGCACTTCTCCTAAGTTAAACTGAGCCATGGGCAAATCGGGCTGCAATTTCAGCGCCCGGCG
>Ga0114976_10002367_pt1 | contig 11858 bp, 10 predicted proteins | sample S_130805_EF_Meta_FD_87319 | JGI IMG/M metagenome (GOLD analysis project Ga0114976, IMG submission 87319) | Freshwater microbial communities from Lake Simoncouche, Canada to study carbon cycling - S_130805_EF_MetaG | ecosystem: Environmental > Aquatic > Freshwater > Lake | place: Lake...
ATATTTGGGAAAGGAAGGTTTAATTACTCTCCCTTTCTTTTTAATTTTCTTTTTGGTAATTCCCTGATTAAATCCGTGCTAGTCAGTCTTCATTTTATTTGGAATAAGGATGATATAGGCTATAAGAAAATTTCGAATTACTTTATTGTAATTAATTGTATTGCTTAAATAAATATCATTGTACTCTAATTCTCAAAAATCCGCAAATGCCAAACGTACTTAAATGCTTACTTACCTTAGGAAGCATATTATTCTATTTGTTTTCTTTTTCACAAAGCAAATTACCTGACAATTGGTTTTTACTAAGTCCGGATTCGAACAAAGTGATGGGCTCATCCACGAATTTCGCTTTTGAAACGCTTTTGAAAGAAAAGAAATCTAATCCTGTAATTGTTGCAATAATTGATGATGGAGTAGATATTAATCATCCAGATCTAAAAAATAAAATCTGGATTAACACCAAAGAAATTGCTGGAAATGGAATTGATGATGACAAAAATGGATACATCGATGATATAAATGGCTGGAACTTTATAGGCGGGAAAACAGAAAATGTGGATCTTGATAACTTAGAAGTTGTAAGAATAGTAAAATCTCTCGGTCCCCGTTTTGAAGGAAAAACATCCGTTCCAAAAAGCGAACGTGCCGATTTCAATTTGTATGTTGCCGCTAATACATATTTGCAAGATACGCTCCCAAAAATTAAAGCCAGCTATGCAGCAAAACAGAAAAAACTAGATTGGCTAAATCAAATTCGTTCGGATATTGGAAGAGATAGTATTTCGAACGATGACATTGTGAATTATTCGGGAAGTGATACCTCCATGTTAAAAGAACAAATCAATCTTGCGAAAGCATTAACTACTAAATCATTTTCTACTATTCGTCAAGATGTTACTAATGCAGTTGCAAATGAAAAGAAACGTATCGACTATCACTATAACTTAGATTATGATCCCCGCTCTATTGTTGGCGATAATTATGCTGATGCCGATGAAAGATACTATGGAAATAATCAAGTAGACGCAAGTAATCCTAGTCACGGAACTCATGTTGCTGGAATAATTGGTGCTGAAAGAAATAATGGAATTGGTATGGATGGCGTTGCTGAAAATGTGTATCTGATGGTTTTGAGAGCGATTCCTGATGGAGATGAAAGAGATAAGGATATTGCAAATGCTATAATTTATGCGACAGATAATGGAGCATCAATAATAAATATGAGTTTTGGAAAATCATGGCCTATTGCTAAGGAAGCTGTAGATGCTGCTGTTAAATATGCCTGTGAAAAAGATATTCTTTTCATTCACGCTGCTGGAAATGAAGCTAAAGATCTTGATAACAAATCATACCAACGATACCCAAATCCACGGTATAAATCTTTGAAAGGAGATGCTCTAAATAATTGGATTGAAGTTGGTGCGAATGCTAGTGATGGAAATCCTGGCGCATTTTCGAACTATGGAAAAAACTATGTAGATGTTTTCGCGCCCGGGGTAAAAATATATTCTACATTACCCGAAAATCAATATGGAAATCGCAATGGTACCAGTATGGCAGCACCCGTTGTAGCTGGAATTGCAGCAATAATTCGTTCTACTTACCCAAAACTCAAAGCAAAGCAGGTGAAAGATGCCATTACACAAAGTGTGAATTTCTTGATTGCTGAAGTTAAAAAACCAGGCAATAAAAGTGAAATGATTCTTTGGAAAGACCTCTGTAAATCCTCTGGAGTGGTTAATACTTATAAAGCAATTTTATACTCCGCCGAACAGTTAAAATAGAATGAATGAATCATTAGGAATTACGCATTAACGAACTTATTCATCACTAATGATAATAAAAAATGTATTGATGATCCCCTTTTTAGTCATATAAACTTATATGTCGAGAAATATCCCATTACTGATTTCATTATTAACCCAAATACACAAATTAATTTAAGATCGGTATTTGATTTTCTAAACTCATCGCCAAATGGTGCTAAATTATTTATGGAATTTTGGTGATCAAACGCTATCAAATGCTAATTCTCCTTCTCACGTTTACGAGAATATAGGTTCTTACTTTGTTGAGTTGATTGCAGAAAATAATTTGGCTGTAAAGACAGTATTACCAAGGAAGTATTTGTCTTACCTGATTTCGATATGTTTATTCCGAATGCATTTACACCAAATGCAAAAAATCCAATCTTCAACCCTTATAGGATTGATTTCGATGTAAACAATTTCAAGTTTACCATTTATGATCGATGAGAAGAAATTGTTTTTGAAATGCAGTATATTGAGTAAGGGTGGGATGGCAGATGCAATGGAAAGAATGCAACTGAAGGTGTTTACATTTATGTTATAAAGTCGCAATCGATAACAGTAAAAGAGAGTTTAGAAAAACAAAAAAGAAGAGCAACAGTAACACTTTTTCGATAAATAAATCAGACTTCAACATATTGACAGGCCCTATCTATTGATACTTTCGATGGGATATCAACTATATAAAATTCAACTAATCGACAATTCAACAAATCATCAATTCAATCCTTCGACTACGCTCGGGAACAAAGTCAAAAATTTCTATTAATGTTAAACCAACGCTTTTTATGCTTACCTTTGTTAATAACAACAAAGTTTTGCTCTTTTTGACTTTGAAGATTTAATAAAAATCCTATGATAAATTAAGCAGGATTACTTTAATTGAGCATTTATAATCACAATAAAAAATTTACAAATTTTAATGACAACATTTAATGATTTTGGCTTAATCCCAGCCATACAAGAGTCTCTTGCAAAAAAAGGATACACACATCCAACGCCAGTACAAGCAAAAGCAATTCCTGAAATTTTACGCGGTAAAGATGTTTTCGCATTAGCACAAACAGGAACCGGAAAAACAGCTTCTTTTGCATTGCCTATTTTACAACATCTTGCAACTGCTCCTTTCAAAAAAGGAATTCGTGTTTTAATATTAGCACCAACACGTGAATTAGCTATTCAAATTCATACTGACTTAGAAGTTTATGGAAGTACTTTAAATATTAAAGCCGCTTTAATTTATGGAGGAGTTAGTCAACACCGTCAAGAACAATCGTTGCATCAACATCCTTCAATAGTAGTAGCAACGCCAGGCAGATTACTTGATTTATATGCACAAGGCCATATTCATTTCAAGAGTGTTGAAATTATAGTATTAGATGAATGCGACCGTATGTTAGATATGGGATTTGCGCGAGATTTAAATAAAATAATGAATTTAGTTCCAAAGCAACGACAAACATTATTGTTAAGTGCAACGATGCCTGCGGAGATTAGGAAATTAGCCGATCAATATTTGAACGATCCTATTACTATTGAAATTAAATCTGAAACAAAGTCGCCAGTACTTATTGAACAAGTAATGTACTATATCGACCGCGAAAATCGTGGCGAACTTTTAGTGGATTTAATGCATAAAGAAAAGATTGATCAAGTATTAATTTTCACCCGAACAAAACGTGGAGCTGATAGATTGGCAAAAATTTTGGATGGCAAGAAGATATCTGCTATGGCCATTCACGGCGATAAATCACAAAATCAACGTGAAAGAAGTTTAGAGCTTTTTAAAGCAGGAAAATTGAGAGCATTAGTAGCTACGGATCTTGCTTCACGAGGAATTGATGTGAAGGAATTGAGCCATGTTATTAACTTCGATATGCCTGGAGATGTTGAAACTTATATTCATAGAATAGGTAGAACGGGAAGAGCTGGAAATTCTGGCATGGCAATTTCATTTCGTGGTATAGATGATGCTGATATTGAGAAAGATTTATTGAAAGTGCATGGAAATAGTTTAGAAGTAATTCGTGAGCATGAATATTTCAGTGGAAATGTTTTTAAACCTCTTCCACCAAAACAAGAGCGTCCGCCACGAAATAAATCAAATCCAAAAGCACCTGCAAAACCAAAACAAAAATCAAATTCAAAACCAGAAAGAAGGTTTAGTCAAAAATAAATTTTGAATTAATAAACAATAATATATCTTTGAATACTCTAAAATTAAAAAACAATGAATCGAATTCTAATTTTATGCTGCGGCTTATTAAGTATTTCAACATTGACGTCTGGACAAAATAATCGTCAATCTGAAAAAGTAGCAATTGATAACCCATTAGCAGAATTTTCTTCTGTATTGTCTGAAGCGCATCAAAAAATGAAAGTAAATGTGGGTGAGTGGAAAGAAGAAATCACTATTTGGGAAAGCCCGAGTGCAAAGCCAACAATTAGTAGAATTAATTGTACCATAAATATAATACTTGGCGGAAGATATCAGCTGAGTAATCATCAAGGTGATATGGGTGGTTTTATGTTTGAAGGAATTGGAACTATGGCATATGATATGGCACTAAATAAATACGTTAGTACCTGGATTGATAATATGGGAACAGGAATGACAGTCTTAGAAGGAACTGCTGATAATACAGGAAAAGTAGTTAGACTAAATGGATTTACTACAGATCCTGTTAAGCATACTAAAACAGAAACTAGAGAAGTGATCACTTATGAGAATGAAAACGCATTCAAAATAGAAAAGTTCAATTCATTTCAAGGAAGAGAATTTAAAAATATGGAAATAAAGTTTACCCGATAACCATTCATATAATTACCACGAAAAGGCCGCTTCAACCCAAGAAGTGGTCTTTTTTTTGCCCTCTTTATACATCAAAAATAAATTGATACATAAAGAGGGCAAATTAAGATTGGCTCATTACTTTACAATAAATACCCCTTGCATCATCATACTGTGACCAGGATAAGTACAAACAAATTGATATTCACCAGCAGGTGGAGCAGGAAATGTTAATACTTGTTTTTCATTCGGGCCTAACAATTTTGAAGCAACCAAAATATCATCATCTGATGGCACATAACTTTTATCAGCTCCAGCCTCCATTCCCTTTCTGGCAATTCTGTCAAGATTACCTTTTCTTATTAAGATCCAATTATGAGGCATTGCTGGATCCGTCGCTTTACTTTCAAAAGTTAATTTTACCGTAGAGCCACTCGCCACTTCTAAATTAGATTTATCATATTTCATTTCAGCCATATTTGCTCCTATCGCTGCAATTGATAATTCAACAACTGGTGCTGTACCATCAATAGCATTTATATCATACTTAGGACCATCATCAGCAAGTAATGTGGTGGCATCAACAGCTGGAGCTACCTCTTTCACACTCTCTTGTTTCGATCCTCCACATGAGCAAAGAAACATTGTACATAAAGCTAATACACTTAATTTTATCGTTTTCATATTATTATTGTTTAACGTTATAACAACTCGTATTGGCAATTGTTTGTTCATCGTTTGTAACTTGTTTGCGTTAAAAATTTAAACAAATAGTTTAACTATTCTGCTTTTAATTCAATATTTAGAAAGAAGCTATGTATTTTCACAACGTGAATTCAATACAACAAATTTTAGATGGATTACTCATTGGCGATAAACGCATGTTGGCCCGTGCTATTACCATTGTTGAAAATGAATTAAATGGATATGAACAGATTTTGTCAACAATTAAACCTAGTTCGGCTCCCGTTATTGGAATTACTGGTCCTCCCGGAGCTGGGAAAAGCACACTTATCAATGCTTTAGTCGCAGAATTAATTGCAATTTCAGAAACTAGTAATCAACCCATTTCTATCGCAGTTTTAGCGGTAGATCCAACTTCTCCATTTACACATGGTTCATTATTAGGTGATCGATTACGCCTTTCCGAACATTTCAATAATCAACAAGTATTTATAAGATCACTCGCAACGCGGGGAGCACTAGGCGGATTGTCGGCTAAAACTTTAGAAATTATTGATGTAATTAAAGCTTGCCCTTTTGATTTTATTTTAATCGAGACAGTAGGTGTTGGTCAATCGGAAGTTGAAATTGTAAGTTTAGCCGACACTACTATTGTTGTTTTGGTTCCTGAGTCTGGTGATGAGATACAAGCTTTAAAATCGGGAATAATGGAGATAGGCGACATTTTTGTGGTTAACAAATCTGACAGAGACGCTTCCAATAAATTTGCAAATGGATTAACGAAATCCCTTCATGAAAGAACACTAAAAAATGATTGGGTAATTCCAGTTGTTAAAACTGTTGCAAGTAAAAATGAAGGAATTGATGAATTAATCACCTCTATAAAAGCTCATCAAAAAATTGTTCCTGCAAAAGTTAATGTACCACTTTTGGCAGAACGTGCATTTCAATTGATACAGAGAAAGCGAATGAAAGATATTTCAATGGATAACTTAGAAAAAAAATTAGCGCTTGAAATTCAAAAACCAGATTTTAATTTATACTCATTTATCCGATCATTCTAAATATATTTTTGCAACCAATTCGCGTAATCAATTATCAAGGTTTCGGATTCTTTTTTATGGTTTAACTTATTTATAAAGGCAACAACTTTCTGAAAGGTGCTCGGATGTTTCTTTAAAGGAAGAGCATCTGGAAGTTTATTTAGAATTCCGATTAATTCCTTTTCTGCCCAATGATGATCTTCTAATAATAAATCTTTGTAATCCTTCTTTACTTGACCAACTTTATACTCCATTGTATCAATTTGTTGAAGTTCGAAATGGGTTATTATTTCACAAATATTAATTTTCATTCTTAACGACCTGTCCGCATTTTTATATCCCTCTAATAAATGTATTTTGGTGAGATTTCGAATTGCATCTTTAAATTCTCCTTTATCAAACCTTAAAACTGCTAAATTTAAATAAACAAACAAGTGATAAAAAGAGTTGCTTTTGAAACGCTCATCCTCTCTCAATTCTTCTAAAATAGCTATTGCATTCGAAGGGTCGAGGATAGAGTAATTAATGACAAGCGCATTGTAGTAAAAAAAGAAATACTTATCATACAATAAATGATTGTACATCTCCATCGTCATTTTCAATGTTTCTGCCCATTCCAAACTTTTCTCGAGTTTCGAATTTTTAAATAAAGTATTTACAATATAAGTTAGCATTTGCAAATGCGTATCATGATTTCCTCTATTAAATAAATTATCACTTTTGAATTGGTTAAAGGTCTTTAATAAATATTCTTCGAGCGATTTATAATCATGCCTTTGCAATAGTACTTGCGTTACAGCTTGATAAATTCTAAATCTTAAAAGCGGACTGTTTTTTAAATCTCTATCTTTGATAAAATCATCTGTTGTTGTTTTTAATAATTCAACCAATGGATTGCTATCGGCAGAAAAATTTTGTGTTGTTTTTAAACGATAAGTAACTACAGCTAGCAAATCATCAATTGTTCGAAGTGCTTCTTGTTGCTCTCTATTTTGCTTTCTTTTTTTGATGTATTTTTCAGGATCAATCATCAATATATCGTTTGATAATTTGATGTACTCCCCATAGATAATATCTAGTAATTCAAAATTTTCGATTGAAGAAGCTGATTTTTCGGCCTTATTAAGATAAAATTGAGCTTCATCCAATTTGTTCCTCAGCGAAAAATAGCGGTATAAGCCTAAAAGATTACAGGTATAAACAAATTCATCTTCCTCATAATGTAATACCGTTAGTGATTTATTTAACTCGTGTAATAAACGATTTCTGAGGCGATACCATGAGTTTTTACTTTCACTAGGGTATAACTCTTCAATTAGTTTTTCGTTTTCATGATCTCCAAACTTTCGTAAATGGTCAAATAGTTTTAAATCCTTTCTATCATGCTGATGCTCGGTTCTAGATGCAAATAGCTTAAAAAATCGAACTTGCTCCTTGCTGAGTCCTTGAATTAATCGGGTTAAATGATCCATATTATCGATTTGAACGCGTAAGATTAGTAAATTTTCTGTTTTAAACAACACAAAAAGGTTAATAGCTTTGAAATTAATAATATGTCTATTATGAAACAGATCCGTGTAATACTGTGCTCCATTCTCCTTTTGGGAGGTGCCTTCCTAAGTGATGCAAATGCTCAGATAAATTTGAGGGTTAGCGCTATACTTAACTTCCCTGACACCGCAATTCTCAATCAAAATGTACCTGCCATAGTGATAATTGAAAATACGGGAAGTATTCCTTATCAAGGTGCATTATCCGTCGGAATCGCTACAGACTCTTCTTCGGGAACAACGAATCTCCTTTATTTTGGTACTCAACCCATCATTATTTTACCGTTAGATACCGTTTGGTTGGTCCCTTCAAATGGCTATACTTTCACCAATCCTGTCTTTAAATTAGGAAATAATGTGGTAGTGGTTTGGCCGATTTCAACTCAATCAATTACAGTTGATTCACTTTATACTGGAGTGTATATAAATGGTGTTCTAGGAGTTAACGATAAATTGAATGAACCTACTATAAAAGTTGTACCAAATCCTGCCAGTGATTTTATTTCATTGCGAGACTTAAACAATTCCATTGAAAGCGTAAGAATTTATTCGACACTAGGAAATCTGATGTTTGAATCCTCCACTACAAATGATCAGCAAAAAGACATAGATATTTCCAACTTTTCGAGCGGATTGTACATTGTTCGAATTACCAACAAGGATAAAAAGAATACCAGTCTTAAATTTTTTAAGGAATAAGACATTCATGCCTATTTTCATGAAGCAGTTCTCGAACACACAGAGAGAACTGCTTTTTTGTTGCATTTATTTATAAGATAGAGGTAAATCAAACTTTGTTAACATTTACAGGCTTAAAAGGCATCACATAATTCATAAGAATTCCTTTTAAACTATTAATTTCGTTGCCAAGTGAAATGCAAGAAATGAAAGTGAAAATAATCAACCAATCAAAGCACAACCTACCTTCTTATGAAACGCTGTCTTCAGCGGGTATGGACCTAAGAGCAAATATTGATATTCCAATTGTTGTTGCTCCAATGCAAAGGGTGCTTGTCCCTACAGGACTTTTTATAGAATTGCCTATTGGCTGTGAAGCTCAAGTTCGTCCACGTAGTGGCTTAGCTTGGAAAAATGGAGTAACGGTACTGAATAGTCCAGGAACAATTGATGCCGATTATAGAGGAGAAATTAAAGTGATATTGGTGAACCTTAGCAATAGTGAATTTACTATTAATGATGGAGAAAGAATAGCACAAATGGTTATTGCGAAACACGAAAGAGTAGAATGGCAGGAAGCTGTTTCACTCGAAGACTCGGAACGTGGTGCTGGTGGATTCGGTAGTACAGGAAAAAAATAAAAATTATTCAACTAAAGGAGCTTGAACTTGCTTCATCATCAAATAAAATTTATTATGAGAATTATTGTTCCAATGGCGGGTATGGGAAAACGCATGCGTCCACATACGTTAACTACACCAAAACCGATAATTCCGGTTGCAGGAAAACCTATAGTTCAACATTTAGTTGAAGATATTATAAGGATGTGTAATCAGAAAGTTGAAGAAATAGCTTATGTTGTTGGTCATTTTGGAAAGGAAGCAGAAGATAATTTGATAAAAATTGCGGAGTCGTTAGGAGCTAAAGGAACTATCCATTATCAAGACACCCCGCTTGGAACCGCGCATGCTATCTTATGTGCTCAATCTGCGCTAAAAGGCCCAGTAGTTGTTGCTTTTGCTGATACTTTATTCAGTGCAGATTTTAGAATGGATGAAGATTGTGATGGTGTGATTTGGGTAAAACAAATCGAAGATCCTCGTCAATTTGGTGTAGTGAAAACTACTAAAGATAACGTAATTACCGACTTCGTTGAAAAGCCAAAAGACTTTGTCAGTGATCTTGCTATTATTGGAATTTACTATATAAAAGATGGAGAAAATTTAAAGGCAGAGTTGCAATATTTAATCGACAATAACATTCTTGATAAAGGAGAATATCAGCTTACAAATGCATTAGAAAACATGAAAGCCAAAGGCTTAAAACTAAAAGCAGGACAAGTTGATGAGTGGCTAGACTGTGGTAATAAAGATGCAACTGTTTATACTAACAAACGTGTATTAGAACTGAAATACCCTAACAATCACATAGCTAAAACAGCAACACTAACCAACAGTGTTGTAATACCTCCTTGCTTCATTGGTGAAAATGTAACTTTAGAAAATGCAGTAGTAGGGCCATTTGTATCCGTAGGAAGTAACAGCTCTATAAATTCTAGTGTTGTTCGAAATAGTATCGTTAGGGAAAATACCTCTATACAAGATGCAGGAATAGACAATTCTTTGATAGGAAATTACGTTCAATATCGCCAGCAGTTACGCGATTTGAGTTTGGGCGATTATACAACAGAACTATGATTAATAAACGAATTTTAATTTTTCTATTTGCCATCGGCTTATTTTCGGCTTGTAGCTCTTCGAAAAAAGCCACAACAAACTCAGCCCCACAAAAAGGTAAGACGAGTGAGTTAACAGAAGAACAACAAATTACTGTTACCTATTCTTTTTTTAATGCAATAAAAGAAAAACTAAACGGTAATGTTGAAAAAGCATTAGGTGATTTTGGCGATTGTTTACGTAAAGACCCTACCAATCATGCAGCAATGTATGAAGTAGCTTCTATCTACAACGATGCACGTAAATATAACGATGCGCTATTTTATGCTAACAATGCTTATAATTTGGATAAAGAAAATGTTTGGTATGCATTATTACTTGCTGATACTTATAATAAACTTGGCAAGTATGCAAAAGCAGACGAGATTTATACTGAATTAATAAGAAAAAACCCATACAGTATAGAATATTATTTCCAACATACAGAAGCTCTTTATTATCAAAATAAATATGCCGAAGCAATTAAGTCGTTAGATAAAATTGAAGAGCTGATGGGCATTAATAGAGAACTCACTTTTAAAAAACAACGCCTCTATTTAAAACTTGGAAAAGTAGATGAAGCTGCTAATGAGTTGGAAAAACTCATAAAAAGCGAACCCGAAAACCTTGATAACTATTCGGCACTCGTTGAATTATATCAAGTGAATAACCAACCAGAGAAAGCGATGGAAGTAATTCATCGCATGCAAGTAATAGATCCAGAAAACCCAACTATATCGTTAGCACTTGCCGAGTACTACCGTTCATCAGGCAAAAAAACGGAATCATTTAATGAACTTAAAAAAGCTTTTGCATCACCAAAATTAGAAAGTGAATTGAAGATTCGCATACTTACTAGCTATCTTCCTTTAGTTTCAAGTAATCCTGATATGCTAGAGCAAGCATTAGAACTGAGCAAGGTTTTAAGTGAAACACATCCTACCGAAGCAAACCCGCAAGCAGTTCATGGCGATTTTTTGGCTATCAATAAAAATTATGAACAAGCTAGAATTCAATATCGAAATGCATTGCAAATCGACAAGAAAAATTTGCAAGCTTGGCAACAATTAATTTTAGTGGAATCAGAATTACGCGATTTTGTTTCGATGGAAACAGAAAGCGATGAAGCATTGACCTTCTATCCCGACCAAAGTGTTTTTTACTTGTTTAATGGAATAGCAAAAAGTCAAAATAAAAAGTATGAAGAAGCAGCCAAAGTATTACTCGCAGGAAGCAAATTAGTAGTTGATAATGATGCGCAATTAATAGAATTTTATTCTAGCCTAGGCGAGGCTTATAACAGTCTCAAGCGTTTTGAAGAATCGGATAAATACTATGAGAAGGCTTTAGCAATTGATCCAAATAATGCCAATGTTCTAAATAATTACGCTTACTTTTTATCTGAAAGAAATGAGAATCTGGAGAAAGCAGCTTCAATGTCTAAAAAGTCGAATGACTTAGTTCCTGATAATTCCTCGAATCAAGATACTTATGCCTGGGTTTTATATAAGCAAGGTAAATATAATGATGCTTTGGCCTGGCTTGATAAAGCTATGAAGAATGGAGCTTCAGAAAATGGAACCATTCTA
>Ga0114976_10002368_pt1 | contig 11857 bp, 5 predicted proteins | sample S_130805_EF_Meta_FD_87319 | JGI IMG/M metagenome (GOLD analysis project Ga0114976, IMG submission 87319) | Freshwater microbial communities from Lake Simoncouche, Canada to study carbon cycling - S_130805_EF_MetaG | ecosystem: Environmental > Aquatic > Freshwater > Lake | place: Lake...
ATCATATGGACGCCAAACAATGCCCGTGGTGCGATCGCTGGTGCTTGAAAGATAATGCGTGTAATTACATCTTTGCCTGTGGCTTGCAAACCACCGGTCAGTTTGTAAGAGGAGCGGGATGCGGTCGCTCCTGGTGTTGGGAGTGTGGAAAAAAGTTCTGTGGACTCTATTATGATCCTGTGGTAGGGGTAAAATGTACCAATGCAAAAGAACATCATAATGCCGACTGCTGCAAAGGAGAATCAGGATTTAAACAGGAAGATTATTGTTGCGGTGGGCATAATAGTCATTGCCCCAAACGGTGGTAATATAATCTAAATTTTTTAGATATTATTACATTGCATTCATCTTCTTGACCCAATAAGGAAAGGAGGATTCTACCAGTTTTCCATTGGCAAAGATACCATAATTGGTATGTTCATTAGGAGCCTCCAACACAAAGTTATAGATTTGAAAGATTCCTTTTCTGAGATATGGTTCTGCAGTTTCATCATCCTTTGCCAGTAAACGAATCTTTCCTTCCGTAAAAAACACTTTGCCAAACGATTGCTTAATACGATCGAGCTGATCTCCTGAAACATCGTCCAAGAGAACGGAATGACCGCCAGTCAGAACCAGATTCTCCTTGGGATACACATACAACCGTTCTCGTACCCGTTCAGAGCCTCCTACATTATGGATTGTACTTGTTCCAATCAATGTAACTGCTTTGTACCCATGTTTGAGGGTTTTTACCTTCATTCCTACTTTCAACTCTTCTACCGGCACCGATCCCCCTTCACACTCAATCATGGTTCCTTTGGCAAAGCAAACAGCATCCGCAGGATACATGTAATATGTACCATCGTTGTTTAATGTATCTCCTGTGTGATATACTGGCATTTGAGAAGAAGAACCCGTACTGTTATAGGCAATATTCCAATTAGAAAATCCTCCTACAAGTCCAGGAGCAGGAATCGTCCAACCTCCTGAAGCATAAATTTGATTTGTAAAATTAATTGCATCAGTAAGAGTTGGATAATACGTAACAGGAGATCCCACTGGATCTGCATGTTCGCTCATCGGACCGATCATCAAGCGAGGAGTTGTACCCGTGTGAGTCGTTCCATGAAGAGTACCCTGAGGAAACACAAAGGATTCACCTTTGTAAATCGGGAAGGACTCCTCCCCCAGATGAAACTCACCTTCACTGTCCGTCAAATACACCAAATGAGTGCGTTCAAAGGAAGATCGGGCAAAATCAGCATGAGACGGTGTATCTCCCTGGATCCATCGCATAGGAACTTGCTCAGGTAGATCCAACCCCAATGACTCTTGCAGGGTGGTATGGATCTCGGCGGGAAGATCCATTGTGAAAGAAACGGTGGTAGATGTGGCTAACCGATCTTTTGCATCCAACACACGGTCAGATGTGATGATGGCATCGATCTGCGCATCCGTAAGAATTCGGCGATCCATGCTTTCTACCCTTTTAATACAATTTTATGTGTAGTTTTTTCTAAGCTTAGACCCACTTGGCGTACAATGTGAGACTTGCTCCTCCGTTGTATGTTGCTGAAACAGCATAATTCGTTCCTGAGCCATTCGCAGCAGTATTCCATCCACTGAATGTAAATCCTGTCTTCGTCAATGTACCAGAGTTTGTGCGAAGTGTAATGGATGTTGTTCCTGACACATAGGGGTCCATATATTGTGGTGCTGGTAAAAAGCCACCTGTATTACCATTTCCATCATATTCAATTGTATAGTTAGGCAACGGTGGGTATACATATTGAGAGCCAGTTGAAGGTGTGACAGTGATAGTTGTTAAAGCGTTATCAGAATTTGGCACAATCAACGCATATGGATAGACTGTTCGTGGTGCGTTTGTCCAAGTAACTCCACTATCTGCTGTATAGAAGGCATTATTGGGGGAAGTAGCAATAGATGTGGTTGTGCTATTTGAGAAATTTATAGTAAAACTCTGATTGAAGAAACTATAGGTGGCACTGCCTGCATTTGTGGCGGTTAATCCACACCCACTAAAACTGGTTTTGGTTGAAATACCATACGTTGGCGCACTGGTACTATTCGTCGGGTTATATGTAGTATATGTTATACTTGAGATGGTTGCGCCAGAAGGCCAGTAAGTACTTTCTACACCATTTGTAATTGTTTTCGCATAATTGTAGTCATTTGCTGAATTCAAATAACTTGTGTTTACATTTATTTGTATGTTTGTTTGTGTAATAACCGTCTTGCTCGCAATAGAGATTATACCCAATGGTGCGTCACCAGACCCATAAGTTGATGTTGTTTTGCCTATGAGTGATGTTGTATAAATTGTGATAGTATCCGAACTCTGAACTATTTGGGCAAATGGGAAAATATATTGTATAGATGTAAGTCCAGCACCACCGCCAGTGGTTCCGCCTCCACAATTCTTAATCGTTGAACCAGGAGCCCATAGAGCGTAGAGTGTGGTTGTTTTTGATGCAAATGTATAACCAGGAGCATACAAGGAACCAGCTCCTGTAGGGGATCCATTCCATCCCAAGAAGGTATATCCTGGTCTTGTAAGAGTGCCTTGTCCCAAAATAGGAACTTGAACTCCTCCAGGATAATTGGTTGGTGCTGCTGGAACCGCACCACCCGCTGCTCCATTTGCATCATAGGTAACCGTGTATTGGGGTGTAGCAGTCACCCATTGTGCGTACAGAGTTGTGTTTGCTATCATAGTGAGTGTGGAACCAGCAGGGTAACTTGTTCCTGTTCCATTTGCCAGCGTGTTCCAACCATAAAAGGTCTTGGTTGGATCGGAATTTGTATAAGGTCCCGTGTTTCCTAAGATAGTCGCTACTGAATTCGCAGAATAGGTTGTAGGAGAAGCGGGAGCAGTTCCAGCACCACCTGTACCCGCGTTATAGGTGAGAGTATAGGTTGTAGCAGGGTCTATCCATTGAGCATATAATGTAACAGTTCCAGCACCAGGCATGGTATAGTTTGAACCAGCCGGATAACTTGTCCCAGAACCATTTGCAGCGGTGTTCCATCCACCAAAGACTTTCGCACCATTTGAGAAAGATCCTGTATTTCCCACAACGGGTTGTGTGGTAAATGCATTGTAATAAGTGCCAGAACTCACAGGTGCAGTTCCAGAACCACCCGTTCCTGCATTATAAACAAGACGAACACCACCAATAATCCATTGTGCGTACAGAGTTGTATTTGCCGCAATATTAAATGTATTTCCTCCCACATAACTTGTTCCACTTCCATCTGCTGCCGTATTCCAACCAGCAAATTGATATCCTGTTTTTGTAAGTGTTCCAGAATTGCCTAAAATTGTAACGGAAGATCCACTGTTATAAGGGGAAGATCCGTCCACAGGGACAAAGCCGCCCGTGTTCTCATTGCCTAAATAGGTTACCGTATAGGTTCCAGATCCTCCTCCACCATCATCTGTAGTAGAACAACATGCAGAACAACATTCTCCATTTACAACACCTGCTTTTTCAACAATTAAATATGATTGTGGAAATGTATATCTTCCACCTTGAGGTGAATATGGATTTAATCTATGAAATTTGCTCAATTCCCTGCCGGAAAGGATTTTTGCCCGTGTATTCTGACTAGTATCCTGCGTTGGCATTCTATATTATTCTATTTTTTAATGTAATGTAATAGAAGATGCCACGCGCAACACGTAAAAAACGTCGTGTATTAAATGTACTTGGGAAACCCTTAGTCCCATGCAATATGAATCCAGTGACAGGGTATTTCCGAAATGGATATTGTTCAACCGGACCGACTGATGCTGGAACCCATGTTGTTTGTGCTATAGTCACTGATAAATTTTTACAATTTAGCAAAGACCAAGGAAACGATTTAATCACACCCGCTCCTGGATTTCCAGGATTGAAAGCCGGTGATAAATGGTGCCTCTGTGCTTACCGTTGGAAAGAAGCCTATGAAGCGGGGGGTGCTCCTTCCGTTGTTTTAGAATCTACTCATCGCGCTGTTTTACGAATTGTACCCTTGAAGATTTTGAAACAATTTAGCATTAAAAATTAAAGTCTATACCCATTATATAACATGGATACGTTCACAAAGTTATTTTGGCTGAGTTTCTTTCTCTTTATTGGACTATCTGCGTATTTATTGTGTTGTACAAAAAGAACCTCTGTGTTTTATGCACAGATTGCATCCGGTTGCGGTATGTTTGTAACAAGTAAGATTGGTCGTACATTTTTAGGATTCGAGTGATCGATTTAAACTTTATAATTCATATACGAACAAGTATGAATCAATCAGAAATTCTAAGTATCCCCTATACGGCTACAGCCGTATCTGTTGTAGGGCGGTTTATATTTATGTTTTTATTGTATAAAAACAAAAGTACGAACAGTTTATCCTTAACTTTTTGCATATTAAATATCCTATCTTCATCGATGTGGATTTATTATAGTGCTCAATTACAGGATATACCTCTTATTACAAGAAGTTCCTTGGAACTATGTTTATTAGTTCTTTCCTCTGTGTATATTATTCGAAACAAAGTGATTGCGTGTAGAGCAGAACGTCAAATTTTACCAACTTAATACAATTTCATCTGCAAGGTCAAATCATGACAGAGATTATTGTTATCACCTGTAATCGAACTACTAATATACCAAGAGAGCCGATCATTTGGTCCAATTGTAAAGGTCGAATTATAGTTGGTTTTAATCGTACTTTCATTATGTCCATATCCAATGATATAGGAAGGAACAATCACATCATTCTTGTATAATTGAATAATAGTGGAGGCAGATCCACCAGGCGCCCCACGAAGTGTTGTGTTAAATCCATAGACAATGGTGGATTGAATCGTTGTATAATAGGCTGGAAGTGCATCTGGATAGACAGGAATATGTTTTCCTGGATCTGCTGCTTGTGCATTTACCGCACCTGGCCAAATCCAACCATTTGTAACATTGGTATTATTAAATACATCTCCAATGACTCCATAAAACACATCCAAGGGAGTTTGAAAGGTTGTGAAGGGATATCCACCAGCAGTACGATTTATTAAATCTGTGCCGGTTCCCAACTGAATAATGCCTCCCACCTGTTTCAAATCATTTACCCCACCCTGAATGGCACTCGTTCGTGCCAAACAAATAGCACTTCCTGTGGTCTGAATCCCGCAACCGACTGTGCTTGAACTCACATTAATATTTGTTTCTCGTAAGGTTAAGATGGGAGAATTAGAAAGCAACACACCATTTACCTGATTACTATTTTGAGAATAGATGTTGAAGGTGCAAATGTTGGTCGCACTCCAGGAGAAAGTTGCACTTGTTTGTGTATTCGATCCATCACTGTAAATGCAATTTACATTTCCTGTTCCAGCGGCTACCATGGTGGTATCCAAGGTACCTGTTACATTCTTAATTTTTGCATTCTGACAGGTTTGTCCAGGAAAGTAAAACATAGTAATACTACTATTGGGTCCTCCTGGGGTCATCTTCAATGTCAGATTATCAATTCGTGTATTGGTTCCCATAGTAAACATCGTACTGACTGCTCCTGTACTCAACATCTGAATCGTAGTGGTGGTAATATCTTGACCATGAATACTTGTGTTAGAGGGCAACACGATGTTAGAGGTAATATTATAGGTTCCAGGCAACACCCAGATATTATCACCAGACTGAAGACCGGCTACGGCTGCTGTAATGGTAGAATAGGGAGTTCCTCCTGGAGAAGCTGTGGCATCATTTCCATTCACGGCATCCACCACCAACAGATTGCCAAAACTGTACTGTCCCTTTACAGAATCAACATAGGCCTTGTTTGCCAGTTGGTTACTTGTGGATGGATTCACTGCCGAAATAGGAGGATAGGAAAAGGTAGCCGTACTGGTCACGGTTAAGACATGTGTACTAATGGTACTTACAATCATGGGATCGCGTGGTTTGATGAGGGAGTAAATAGGACCGGTAAGACCGGCAGGAACCGCCGATCCTGTAGTCTTCTGTTGCGCAATTAAATCGTATCCTGCAGTTCCATAGGTACCAGTCGGTCCAAGGACCCATCCACCAATGGCACCAGGATCTAAATTGCTATTGATACTGGGACCAACATTGATAAAAGGAGTTGCAAATCCAGATTCCGTGTAGACAATTCCATTCAGATCGGTACCAATGGTACCAGAGGCTCCAGATGGTCCTGACGGTCCAGCAATGTTCAAGGATCCAGGACCGACAAACATTTCTTTCCAAGGAATATTGGAACTTCCAAAGGATGCCGTATTGGCACTAGATGGAACTAAATTTCCATTAATTACCAAGCTGGTTCCAGAAGCACCAATCGTAGCACTTCCTACATGAATGGTACCCGTCCCTACAAATAAGGAATGCCATTGCAATCCGGTACTTCCCAGATTGTAGGTCAGAGTGGAAGCAGGTAAAAGATCCCCTGCAACTTGGACATGTCCTGTTGGTCCCAATACTTGAATCGTGGAATTATAATAGATGTTAGAGTCATTGGAATTGCGAAGAAGAATGGAACCAGTTCCAGCTCCTGTGATGGGAAGAGTGGGACCGGTAGGACCGGTAGGACCGGCAACACCCGTAGGACCAATGGCTCCTGATAGATTCACTGTAACCGGTACAGGTGGATCTACACCACTATACCAGATTGCTGACCAATCTCCCACAATGATTGTGACATTATTGACTCCAATAAATCCAGTGGCAGGATTATAGGAGTCAATTGTTCCTGTAAAGATATAATTGGTGGGATTCGATGTAAGCGTTACAATGATATTTTGTCCTGCTGTATAGGCTAATCCAAGTCCAATTGTAAATTCAATATAGGATGAATCAGCTGGACCGGTTCCACTTCCCAGTCCCGTTGTTTCATACACAGATCCAGTAGGACCGGTCGCACCCGTTGCACCCGTTGGACCGGTGACTGTGGAAGCAGATCCAGTCGGACCTGTCACCCCCCCTGCACCCCCTGCACCAGTGGGACCTGTTACTCCTTTCAACCCTGTAGGATAGAATAAGACTTGTGGGAAGGTAATGGGACTTCCTACACCAACTGTATTTGCAAAGAATCGAAGAGGATTTCCTCCTGCAGTGGTGGTTGTATAAGAAATGCTTGCTACAGAAGAACCATTCAATAGAATTGTAGCAGTAGTTCCATCTAATACAAAGGCAATTGTTTGTCCACTTGTGTAGGTAAAGGTCTGCCCTGTAGAACCTGTATTTGTCAGAAGTTCTACTTGCGTGGTTGTACCATTTACATAGGTAAAATGACCATAAAGGGTATGCGCTGCCGTCAAATCTTGAAGTCCAATGTTCAGAATATCTGCTGATCCCATGAGCGGAAGAGTTCCCAGTTGTAAATAAATTCCATTGGTACCAAGACTTAAAAATTCATTTGATACGACCGATCCTGTTGTACCAGTATTAATGGTAAAGGAGGTAGGAGTATTAATCACAGCTGGAGAATCTCGAACAGATAAAGTTGTAAAGAATGCACCCGTTGGACCTGTATTACCGGTAGGACCTGTATTGCCAGTGGGACCTGTATTACCGGTAGGACCTGTATTGCCAGTGGGACCTGTATTACCGGTAGGACCTGTATTGCCAGTGGGACCTGTTTCACCAGTAGGACCAGTAGGACCGGTAGGACCGGTCACAGTAGAATCCGCACCGGTATGCCCTGTGGAACCGGTTGGACCGGTCACAGTGGAATCTGCACCGGTAGGACCTGTTTCACCGGTAGGACCCGTAACTGTGGAATCAGCACCGGTAGCCCCTGTATGACCGGTGGGACCGGTCACAGTGGAATCAGCACCGGTAGCCCCTGTATGACCGGTAGGACCTGTCACAGTGGAATCAGCACCAGTAGCCCCTGTATGACCGGTGGGACCGGTCACAGTCGAATCCGCACCGGTATGCCCTGTGGAACCGGTGGGACCGGTAGGACCGGTCACAGTGGAAGCAGGACCCGTAGGACCTGGAACCGTTGAACCAATTCCACGAAGACCGGTAGGACCGGTTGCACCCGTTAGTCCAATCGAACCCGTGGGACCGGTCACGGTTGATGCAGCACCGGTGGCACCAATCGCACCTGTAGGACCTGTGGAACCAACAGAACCGGTAGATCCAGTCGGACCAGGAACAGTTGATGCAGCCCCTGTGGCTCCTGTAGCGCCTGTAGCACCCGTAACGCCGGTCTCACCCGTCACACCGGTCGGTCCGACTGGACCTCCTGACGGTCCGGTGGCTCCCTGGGGACCGGCAGGGATAAAACTCATGACTAATACTTCACCATTATATGCAACATTATCATAATCAGTATAGACTGTTGTAAGAGTATAATATCCAGTGCTATTTACAACATTTGTGACCCTTCCTAACCAACGACGTGATGCATCCGTACGTACTTGTAGATTAATAGTTCCATAGGATCCGGTGGAACCATAGGTGAGCATTCCATTAAACCATCCAGAACTTTCACGACCATCTGCATCATTTACATCTGCGTATATACTTACGTTTCCTGCAGTCTGATTATTCCATGCACGACTGAGGCGAAGTTTTCCAGAGCCTGGATCTGCTGCACCCGTGGCTGTATCATACACATATGATTTTGCATACCCTGTGTAAGGTCCGACTGCACCTGTAGGACCCGTAGGACCTGTAGCACCCGTTAGACCGGTGGGACCGGTTGCACCCGTATTCGATGCCGTTCCTGCTGGACCTGTAAAACCGGTTAAACCTATCGCACCTGTAGGACCAGTAGAACCAGTAAGACCCGTAGGACCGGTTACACCCGTTGCACCCGTTGTTCCTGTATTGCCGGTGGGACCGGTTTCACCGGTGGGACCGGTTACAGTCGAAGCAGAACCAGTTGCACCCGTTATACCAATTGGACCCGTAGCTCCTTGTTCCCCTCTTCCAAAGGCTATACCAGCGCTCCAATCTGCATAGGCATCCGTTGTTTTAATATATAAAATTCCATTGGTTGTATCTAAAAAGGCAAATCCAGCCACTTCATTATCATAATAATCACGTGTGTAAACAGGACCACTTTGACCACTTCCAGTAGGACCTTGTCCATTCACATTATAGGGATATCCCTGTAAACCCGTCGGACCTTGTATTCCAGTAGGTCCTGTTTCTCCTGTTTGACCAGTGGGACCTGGTACTGTTGAAGCAGGACCAGTTTCACCGGTAGGACCTGTCACAGTGGAAGCATTCCCCGTAGGACCAATTTCACCTGTAGGACCGGTCACGGTTGAATCAGCTCCTGTTGCACCGGTAGGACCTGGGGGACCAAAGGGACCATCAGCACCAGTAGGACCGGAAGTGGCTTCCACCCATGATACGGTTCCAGATCCATCTGTTGCCAATACATTGGTAGCTGAACCATCTACAAGTGGAAGGCTGTAGGCATTACTTCCAATATAAAACTGATCTCCAAAGGTAAAGACAGTCGTACTAATAGCACCTGAACTTAATGCTCCCGCAAAAATTCGATTCGATGTAGTATCATATTGAAATCCAATATTGTATTCTAATGTGCTTAGCCCAAAGGCAAACACATTCGAATCAAAGGTGATGAAGTTGCTTGACATTCTCTATACAATCTATTTATTTTTTAAAGCTTCTTACATTCATAGTGAATCTAAGAAGATTTATTCATGTTACAACCTCCTACATATTAGATTTCAATGTACTGAGTTCTTGTTGGAGGGTTTGAAGCTGGTCCTGTTGCTCCTTCATGCCTGCAATCAGAAGAGCTGTCAAGTTACCATATGCAATTGATTTCGGATCTCCTGTTCCTACCACGTTAGGAAGTACTGCTTCCAGTTCTTGGGCAAGGAATCCAATCTCTTTATACGGGGTATGAAGGGTGGATCGATCAATCCAATTGTAATATACAGGATTCATTTGTGTAATCACGGAAAGACTGTTTGTAACTGGTTCACAATCTTGTTTGAGGAGTGCATCGGATACACCTGTAATGGTGGCTCCTTCCAAGGTCCCAACACGAATATAAGCAGAGGAGATGGAACTAATATTTGCATAGGTAGCAGTAATAGAACTTACGGAAAGAGTACTGAGATTAATACTATCAATAAATAATTGATTCCATAAAATGTTGGAAGATCCAAGATTGTAGGTTAAAGTGGAAGCAGGGATCAGATCGCCAGCCACTTGCACATATCCTGTCGGTCCAAGGATTTGAATGGTAGAATTATTATATATCAATGTATCATCAGAATTTTGTAAGAGGATGGAACCGGTACCAGCTCCTTGGATAGGAAGCGTATCACCGGTAGGACCTGTCACAGTCGAATCTGCTCCTGTAGGACCGGTAGGACCAGGTACAGTTGAATCAGCACCGGTAGGACCGGTAGGACCCGTCACAGTGGAATCAGCACCTGTAGGACCAGTTGAACCGGTTTGACCGGTAGGACCAGTCGATCCTGCATCACCAGGAGAGCCAATATCCCCCGTAGGACCGGTGGTACCAGTATCTCCCTGTCGCCCTGTTTGAAGGATTACAATAGAACTAAAGGTGAGAGCAGCATCAGGAGCGGAATTGGCTTGCATCAACAGATAATCACTGGCTACACCTCCTACATTGGTTTGTGTCTGGTAAAGTCCATTTCGGTAATAGACTGCCCCATCACGACTAATATAAATAGCAAAAACATCTCCTGTTACAATTGTAATATTTCCAAGACTTCCTGCTGGACCCGTTAGATTCAATTGATTGGTATTACTGACATTGATCCCATAGAACTGGCTTGTACCAAATTGGAAGGTATCACCACTGGCAAATGCTGGAATGACACATGAATAGTAAATTGCTGCACCAGAGCAATCATACACTTCCACACTTCTTACACTATCTCCGTTGGATGTGAATGTGACGGAGTTGGGAGTGATAATGGTGGGTGTTCCACCGTTATTTTGTAAGGTAAAGATACCTGCACCCGTAATACCCGTGGGACCTGTTTCACCCGTTGGACCCGTTGGACCCGTTTCACCCGTAGGACCTGTTTCACCGGTAGGACCTGTTTCACCCGTTGGACCCGTTGGACCTGTTTCACCCGTAGGACCTGTTTCACCGGTAGGACCTGTGGGACCAGTTTCACCCGTGGGACCTGTTTCACCCGTAGGACCTGTAGGACCTGTTTCACCAGTAGGACCTGTAGGACCAGTTTCACCCGTTGGACCTGTTTCACCGGTAGGACCGGTTGCACCCGTAGGACCATTCAATATATAGTTTGCTGCATACAAATTTCCTACTGTAAATGTACCACTTCCTAAAATGGGAGTGACTGTTACATTGTATTGTTGTACTGCTGCACCATTATATACTGCATTTGTGACATTATAAATACCAGTGATGGAGGCATCTGTCAATTCCATGATTTGGAGTGTAGCTGAATTTCCTTGTGTTACAACCCAGTCAATCAATACATTAAAGAACCCTTCACTGCTTACACTTCCCATAGCAAAATATGCAAAGTCAAGTCTTCCTACACTTGCTAAGGTTCCATTATCCGCCGAGATTTCTGTATCTGCTGTGATAGAGGTATTGTAGGTCCATCGTAAACTGAGAGGCATATCTCCATAAGGACCTGTAGGACCTGTAAGACCTGTTGCACCGGTTGCACCGGTCAAACCAGTCGCACCGGTTGCACCCGTTAACCCAGTCGCACCGGTTGCACCCTGTAAACCAGTTGCACCTGTAGCACCCTGTAAACCAGTTGCACCGGTTGAACCAGCAAGACCAGTAGCACCGGTTGAACCAGCAAGACCTGTTGCACCTGTAGCACCCTGAAGACCTGTTGCACCAGTAG
>Ga0114976_10002369_pt1 | contig 11851 bp, 19 predicted proteins | sample S_130805_EF_Meta_FD_87319 | JGI IMG/M metagenome (GOLD analysis project Ga0114976, IMG submission 87319) | Freshwater microbial communities from Lake Simoncouche, Canada to study carbon cycling - S_130805_EF_MetaG | ecosystem: Environmental > Aquatic > Freshwater > Lake | place: Lake...
AGGCTTAGGCACAGGTTTGAACTCCTCACCACATTCTTCTTGCAGCTTTTCGAGAATATCTACAGCCAAAGAATAAGTAGCTTCAGTGCCAAGCCTCTTGTCAAGAATAAAATGACAAGCTACAAGACGATCAGTGAAGTTATTAAGAACATCTAGAATCTTCTTGTTAGGCTTTGTTCTGCTTGTGATGAGTTCTATCGTAGGAAATGCTGCTGCAGAGACACCAGCTTCCCAAGATAGTAAGGATGTTGTAAGCTTTGAGACAATTGCACCATCTTTTTTGGCTTTGGCAAAGATATTGTCAATCAAAATAGAACTAGATTCGTCCCAATTTTCTCTAAAACCCTGATATTCACGAGCTTCAATGTTGTTGATCCTGGAATCTTCTAAGAAGTTCCAAACAAACAATAACAATCCTCGTGGATCAACAGCTTTTTCTTTAAGCACATCGAAAGAACTGTAGCGATCATGTGCAACCTCATGGTCAACAGATGCCATCATCTCTTTGAGTTCGATGTCAGTAGTCATGGACGTAATCTTAGGCAGATAGATAGTTTTGCCATCATGCCTAGGTTGATTTACGTCTTCAAATACAACGGAAATGCCTTGTCTACCAGCACTAGCCCGTATGTATCGCATAACTTCTATGCTTTGAGTTAACATCAGTCAACTACCTTCAAGAAGTCTTTGACTTGTTTGACAACAGCCACAGCATCAATGCCTTCAGGTACAGACATAAGCATCTTGATGACTCGGTTGCCATACTCTTCACTAGTCTCTGGTTCTTTCGTATCAGTCTTAGAGTCTTTGATTTTGTTTTGCAAGAACGTTTTGCCATAGAAGCCACCATTGTCATCAACCAAACCAATGCCTAACTTCATAGCACTGTGAATGACTGACTTAGCTGACCTCCAAGGACCAGGCATAGATGACACTTCAAACTCTTTTTTAATGAGTTTCTCAGTATCTTTCAAGTCTTTAGCGAAGGTTTCTACAGAGCTGTGCGTAAACGCAACCTGTATCATCTTTTCAAACGTACTCGTAGCAGAAGCATCTGAAACCAAAGCTTCAGTAGCTGCTGCATACAGAGTAGACATCATGGGAGTATCCATTTTGTATCTCCAGTTGTTGAGGGGTTTAGGCAAGTCGCCTCCATATTCCACTGTTGCCAATGGAATATGAAAGTTCTTAGTAACACTCATCAAGTTCAAACAGTTCTAGTTGTTGTGGCTCTGGTATAGGCTGAGCATTATCATCCTCCAAACTTACAAGAACTAGGTCATAGCCGTTATCTTCTATGACCCACATCTTAGTAATCTCCACCTTCTACAGAACCTTCATAGAACCAATCCAAGTAGGAATGGATACCACTACGAAATACAGTTCCATGTAGATGTGTCTCTTCAACCAAAGGAGTTTCTTCAAAACCTGCTTCCTCCAAAGAAATACGTTCTACCTTGTCACTGTCTTCCCAGTTCATTTCATCTACTAAATCAAGTTGCATAATGTTCTCCAGTTAAGTTACACAAAGTAGAGGGCGCAGCCAGACCGCCCCCGCTTGTCGGGCGGGATGCCAGCCCGATTGCCAATGTGAGCGACGAGCATTGCAAGCAAGTGCCAACGCAGTTGGCGCACAGCTTGCGGTGAGGAGCGAACAAGCTACTCACATCGTCCTCTTTGGGTTAAGTTGTTTGAGGATTGTTGGATCAGTGATGAGTTCGTAGCCTTGCTTGTTGCTGTTGGCTACTGTGAATGTGCGTTCTTTAGCGATCTTCTCGCCACAAGCAGCACATGTTGGACGTATACGTCTAGCCCGTTGTGGCTCTACTCTTACTGCGTAACAGCAAGTACAAAAAGGGAGATAGTCTTCAAAGCTCATAGGGTTTACCCTTAATAGATAGTACGATCAGAGTCCCATTTGTCACGGATAACTCTGGTTGAGACGAAATTGTTACTAGGAACAACTCCAGGATTGGTGAGAGAGTCGATGTAGATAGCCCACTGTTCAGAGTTCAGTACTTCATAGCTATTGAAATGAAGTAGGCTTCGTCTTTGAAAGTCTGTTAGACCAGTGTGTTTGATACGACATCCATGCTCCCATTCGATGTCACTGATCCCATGCGTAGATGGTCTAATGACAGAGTAGATGTCGTGAAAGATTTGGTGATATTCCATGATGATCTCTGGTTCAACGTTGGCAGAGAATCAGGCAATAGAGAGCATCTCTCTCTTCTTCACACTCAGTATCTGAACTACAAGAGTAAGTGTGTTGTGAGATAGCAAAGACTTTAGCAAACAAGAGTATTGCTAAGAGGAAGATGATTCGTTTGATAAGTAGCATGATTTGATCTCCAAGTATGAACATAAAAAAAGGTAGTAGTTGTTAGCTACTACCTTAGTTGAAGGTGAATTACTCACCAATTGCACGAGCTGCTGCATCAGATTTGAGTTGAGCACGGAGAGATTTGATAGCGTTGAGAGCATCACGAACCTCTGTTTGACGAGGGTTGTCGTATTTCTCCATAGACCAGAGTGCGTTAGAGAGAAGCTGCTGAGCCAAGAAGATTTGTAAGCCAGCAGGTTTACGTTCTGTCAAAGCGTTAAAGCCATTGAAGTCGAAGTTGTTTTGAGTAGACATTTGAAGCTCCTAGTTAAGTTGATCTAAGAGGGGACCGCCCCCTCACAAGAGCTGGGAGTGAAGGCGAGGCCGCAGGCCGATGTCCCGACCGCAGGGAGGGATTGCCCAGGCACAAAGGCGCAAGCCCGCAGCCATGCCACAAAGGAACGCAGTGACGACTGGCGTGGTTTGTGCTGAGCGAAGCGGGGGCAACCTGAACAAGAAGCTGGGGGCGGGACCAGCGTGAGCAATTTAACGTTACAGGGAGCGTATGTTCATCAATAACTACAAGACCAATGGTTTGGTAGCGGAGACTAGTAGACCTACAAGGCACAAATGTAGGACAGCAGTATCTGTGTACCAACTGGTAGGAGATAACGCAACCAAGGAGGGTTTAGATGCGTCTATGAGCTAACAGACACCGAACAATGGGAATGATGTAGGAGCTAGTTAATAGGGGGCAGATGTAATGTAAGTTGTTGATAACATTGCTGGTGTAATACACAGTGTATATAAACACAGTTGTGGATAACCTGTGGATAACTATGCAATAAGGGGTGAGATATAGGTTATGCCTATAGGTTTATGTAATAAGTAGGGTAGGAGGGGGAAAATATGTTTGTGTGAAATATTACTTCTTACAACATATAACGCTGCCACAACTTTTATAACAAAGGGGGGGTTCCTTTGTGATAGCAGTCCTCGACCAGAGGTCTGCGGAAACAAGAGGGGGGGTTACTGTCTCAAGGTAGGTGCTCGTTCTTACAGAACTCGCATTAAACAATAGCTGTTGTTTACCTGAACCTAAGAAAGAAAAGAGTAAAAGAAAGAAGCCCTCAGTGTCGTGTTTTTAAAAAAGCTTGTCAAGTCCAACGAAAGTATTCATATGATAAATAAAGTTCATTTACTGTCACTTATGTGACAACAAACTATGTACCATTAAATTTAAAAGGATGATATAGTCCAACCCATCGGGGGAACACCCAACAATGCTGAGCAACATATCTTTACTTGCGGACAAACAGCGTGTGTAGAGCTAGTACCCCACCTTTCAATTGAAGGAGTTCCTATGGCTACAGCTAAAAAAAGTGCTTCAAAGAGTACTGGTTCTAAGTCCCCTGCTTGGCAACGTAAAGAAGGCAAGAATCCTAATGGTGGTTTAAATGCCAAGGGTCGAGCTTCTTACAATGCAGCTAACCCAGGTAAGCCTGGATTAAAAGCTCCTCAACCTGAAGGTGGTGCTCGTAGAGATTCTTTCTGTGCAAGGATGGAAGGCATGAAGAAGAAACTGACTTCTGCCAAGACTGCTAAAGACCCTAACAGTCGTATCAATAAATCTCTCAGAGCTTGGAAGTGCTGATATGGCTACCAAGAAGTCCACAGTAAATGCTGCTGGTAACTACACTAAACCAACTCTTCGTAAGAAGATTGTTGCTCAAGTGAAAGCTTCAGCTACCCAAGGTACTGCTGCTGGACAATGGTCAGCTCGTAAAGCTCAGCTTGTAGCTAAGAAATATAAAGCCGCAGGTGGCGGCTATAGGGATTGATATGAAAACCCCACAGAAATCCCTAAAAGATTGGACTGCTCAGAAGTGGCGTACCAAGTCGGGTAAACCCTCATCTAAAACAGGTGAACGTTATCTGCCTGAAGCTGCTATCAAGTCTTTAAGTCCTGCTGAGTATGCTGCAACTACTAAAGCCAAGCGAGAAGGTAAAGCTCAAGGCAAACAATTTGTAGCTCAACCTAAAAAGATTGCTGCTAAAACTGCAAAGTATCGTTAATCCTACTGGAGAACCCTCAATGGCTACTAAGTCTAACGTTAAGAAGAACCTTAATTCTACAAAGAACTGGATAGTTGGTGCTATTAAGAACCCAGGTGCTTTGCGTGAATCTCTTGGTGTCAAGAAGGGTGAGACTATCCCTGCTGCCAAGCTAGAAGCTGCTGCTAAAAAGCCTGGAAAGATGGGTCAACGTGCTCGTTTGGCACAAACTCTTAAGAAAATGAAGAAGTAATGCGTAGAAAAACATCACATGATCGTAGATACAAGAAGTCTGTCTGGACTCAAAACCAGAGACTGCAAGCTGTCAGTACGTATTTGATGTTAGGCAGCATGGCAGAGACTGCTATTGTTACGGGTATACCCTTACCTACTCTTAAGACTTGGAAAACTACAGACTGGTTCAAAGAATACTGTCTGCAATTACAGGCTGAAGATATTCAGCAGATGGATTCCAACCTAAAACGTGTTATCAACAAAGCTCTCAAGGCTACAGAAGAACGTCTTGATTTGGGTGATGCACAGTTTGACCAGAAGACTGGGGAAATTGTACGCATCCCAGTTAAAGCTCACGTAGCTTTGAAGATCACCACAGATTTGATGACCAAGCAACAGAAACTCTTAGACAATCCTGTTAAGGAAGAAGTTGAAAAGACTATTGATGACAGGCTGCTTAAACTGTCAGAGGAGTTTGCTAGGTTTGCCAATATGAAAAAGAACACCATTGAAGCCGAAATCATTGAAATAAAATGACCAAGCTAAATGCTGATGTTATGGAAGGATTTGTTAATTCAGTCCTTCGTAAAAACTTTGATAGACCTGCTGCTACCCCAGAGTTTCATAAAGAAATCTGGGATTTAGTCACTAGCCCTGCTAAACAAGTAGCCATAGCTGCCCCTCGTTACCATGCCAAGTCTACGGCTGTAACTCACGCATATACCCTAGCTTCAGTCTTATTTAGGGAGTCTCGATATGTACTTATTGTTTCAGATACAGTGTCTCAAGCCATCCAATTTCTTGGAGACATTAAGAAAGAACTTCTTGATAACGAGGATCTGCGATCCTTGTTTTCAATTAAAGATGGACCATTCCCCAAAGATACAGAAGACGATCTGATTGTTGAGATGGATGATGGGTACACCTTCCGTATCCAAGCTAAAGGTTCTGAGCAAAAACTTCGTGGTCTGAAGTGGGCTAACTTACGTCCTGATCTAGTCATTGGTGATGACATGGAGAATGACGAGATTGTTATGAACAAAGACAGGCGTATGAAGTTTAAACGCTGGTTCTATGGTGCTCTTATTCCTTGCGTATCTTCTTCAGGCAAGATACGTATAGTAGGAACTATCCTACACTTAGACAGTTTATTAGAGAACTTAATGCCTACTTCTCAGTTGGCTACCCATAGAGGTGTCAAAGACCTAGTACGAGAAGACCTTAAAGAATATTCTAGAAATGTATTGCCTTGGAAGTCTGTTAAGTATCGTGCTCATACAGACGACTTTGAAACTTTGCTATGGCCTGAGATGAAGACTGCTGAGCAATTCAAAATGCTCAAAGATGACTACGTGCGGCAAGGTTTAGCTGACATCTATTCTCAAGAGATGCTAAACATTCCGTTGGATATTAGCGACACTTTCTTTAAGAAAGTAGACTTTGTAGCAATGAAACCTGAAGACCAAAAAAAGAAATTGGTCTACTATGCTACTTGTGATTTAGCTGTATCTCAATCCCAACGTGCTGACTATTCTGCTTTTGTAGTTGGTGGTATGGATGACGAGGGAAAATTGTACTGTAAGCACGTAATTAAAGAACGTATGGACGCATTAGAGATTGTAGATACAATCCTGATGATCCAAAAGATTTATAAGCCCGTACTCTTTGGACTCGAACAAGGTACTATTCAGAAGGCTATTGGTCCCTATCTTAACGAAGAGATGCTTAAGCGAGGTGAGTTTATTAACACAGTGTTGTTAAAACCAAGCGGTGACAAACTTACCCGTGCTAGGAGTATCCAAGCTCGTATGAGAAGTGGGGCTTGTCGATTTGACAAAGAAACTGATTGGTATCAAAACTTTGAGGATGAGCTTCTTAGATTTCCTAGAGACAAGCATGATGACCAAGTAGATGCTTGGGCTTACTTGGGCTTGATGCTCGATAGGATGTGGGAAGCACCAACCGAAAAAGAAATTGAAGAAGAAGAGTACGAGGCTTATATTCGTGAAAGTAATGTAGTAGACTCAGGTCGATCTGCTGTTTGTGGGTACTAAGAAATGAACCTTAAAGAAAAGTTTAACATTGAAGACCTCGTATATGAGGCCAATATTGCAAACCTCCTATGCAAAGAGGATTTGACAACTATTGGGGTTCAAATTGTCAGAGACTTTGACACTGATCTTAATTCTCGTGACAGTTGGGAAAAGCGTACTGAAGCTTCTCTTAAACTAGCACTACAAGTTGCTGAAACCAAAAACTTTCCTTGGGCTAATGCTAGCAACGTCAAGTTTCCTCTTATTACTATTGCTGCACTTCAGTACCATGCTCGCAGTTATCCTGTACTTATAGACAGTGATTTGCCAGTTAAGTGCCGTGTTGTTGGTCAAGATAAAGACGGACTACGTGGCGAACGTGCTTCTCGTGTTGAAGAACACATGAGCTTTCAAATTCTTGAAGAAGACGAGGATTGGGAAAGCGAGATGGACAAGGTTCTTATTACACAGCCTATTATTGGTTGTGCATTTAAGAAGACCTACTACGATCCAGTTAAGAAACACAACATCTCTGAAAATGTATTGGCTAAAGATTTAGTAGTTAACTACTGGACTAAGAGCTTAGAGACTGCTCCTCGAATTAGCCATGCTCTTCAAATGTCTACTAATGACATTTATGAGCGAGTAGCTCGTGGATTATGGCTTGATGTATCTGAAGGCCGTAGTCAACAACAAGCAATTGTATCAATTAGCGATAACTTGCAGAGTGCTCAAGATAATGCTCAAGGTCTGATGCCTCCAGGACCAAATGATTCAAGCACACCTATTGAAGTCATTGAACAACATTGCCACATTGACTTTGATGATGATGGTTATGCTGAGCCTTACATTGTTTATGTTCGTAGAGACAACAAACAAGTTGCTCGTATTGTTGCTAGATATGCTCAAAACGATATTGAGCGAAATGATGAAGGCAAAATCCTCAGCATTAAAGCTGAGCATTACTTTACTAAATATCCTTTTGTTCCATCTCCTGATGGTGGTTTCTACGACCTAGGTTTTGGTGTTCTTCTTGGTCCTTTGAATGAGTCAATCAACACAATCATCAACCAGCTTGTCGATGCTGGCACTATGGCTAATACTGCTGGTGGATTCCTTAGCCGTGGTATTAAGCTACGTGGTGGTAACTACTCCTTCAATCCTATGGAGTGGAAGCATGTAGACACAACAGGTGATGATTTGCGTAAAGGCATTGTTCCTTTGCCAGTACGTGAGCCATCACAAGTTATGTTTACATTGTTAAACCTGTTGATTAACTATGGTGAACGCATTGGTGGTTCTGTAGACATTCTGTCTGGACAAAATCCAGGTCAAAACACTCCTGCTGAAACTACTCGCACTATGGCTGAGCAGGGTATGAAGGTGTTTAACGGAATCTTTAAACGTACTCATCGTAGCTTGAAACAAGAGTTCCGTAAGCTGTATCGTTTAAATCAAATCTTTATTACTGAGAACACACCTTACGTATCTAATGGTCAAAACGCAGGTATTGTTTTAGTCTCTGACTATGCAGGTCCTGTTACAGATGTGATGCCTACTTCTGATCCATCTATAACTTCTGAGTCTCAACGTATTAACCAAGCTGCTGCCATTGCACAACGTGTCGCTGCAACTGCTGGTTTGTATGATCGTTATCAAGCTGAGTATGCCTTCTTGAAAGCAATGAAGGTCACTAACATTGATAAGTTATTGCCTGATCCTAGAGGACCAAATGCTGTACCGCAACCAACTGATCCTAAGATTCAGATTGAACAAATGCGCCAGCAGACTAAACAGGCTGAGATGGACTTAAACATGAAGATGGGTCTGCTTAAATTAATGGGTGAAGCAGAACTCAATCAAGCACATATCCAAAGACTTGAAGCAGAAGTAGAAGCTATCAAGATTGGTATTGTGACTGAAGGTGAAAGAATGCGTATTCAAGAAATTAATATGCAAATTGGTCTGCAACGTGAACGTAGAGAAGGTGTCCTTAGTTCTATCCAAACTATGAATACTGTCTACGACAAAATGAAGTTAGACCAAGGGAAGCAATCCCCTGAGCAACCTACAATGCCACAGGAGATGATGCCCCAAGTACCACCCCAGTAAGTTTTAAAAGGAAAGAAAATGGAAGCAGTAAGCAAAGACAACTTTGATGAGTGGAAATATCATCCAGTTACTAAACGTCTAATGAAGATGTTAGGTACAGATAGAGAAGCCATGAAAGAGGGTCTAGTCAACAATGCGTTTGACGATGAGCAAGAAGTAAAAGGTCGCTGTAGAGCAATCGCAATTATTCTAAATTTAGAGTATGAAGATTTATTTGAAGCAACTATTAAGAGAGAACCAAATGAGTAATGAATCAGGTATCAACCCAGTAGGGTGGCGTGTGCTTATCAAGCCACAGGAAGTAAAAGAAGTCTCCGAAGGAGGCATCATTCTTACTACTGAAGTGACTAAAGATCGTGAACAGATGGGTAATACCACTGGTGTTGTTGTAGCTATGGGCGACCAATGCTATGCCGATGAACCCGCACCTTGGTGTGTAGTTGGCGATAAAGTTATTTTTGCTAAGTATGCAGGTCTGCTGTATTTAGGCAAAGATGGTTTTAAGTACCGCATGGTTAACGACAAAGACATCACAGGCACTCTTGATGCTGACGTTGATCTTGTTGATCCTTATTTGGCAAAGAAATAAACTAGGAGTAAGATATGAGCGAAGAAAATAATGATGTTACTAGTAACAACGAAGTTGCCCCAGAAATTCAACATGAGGCTGAATCCCAAGGTTGGGTTCCTAAAGAAAGATTTCGTGGTAATGAAGCTGATTGGGTAGATGCTGATGTTTTTGTAAAACGTGGTCGAGAAATTCTTCCTATTCTTCGTAAGAATAATGAGAACCTTGTTAAAGACCTTAATGCTACAAAAGAACAACTTAAAGAGTTTCGACAAGCAGCAGAAGAATTTAAACAGTTTCAACGTGAAACTTATGAACGTAAAGTTAATGAATACGAACTCCGTATTCAAGAGATTAAAGAAAGCCGTGCTCAAGCTATTAGCGATGGGGACGGTCAGAAAGTCAATGCTTTAGACGATGCATTGGACCTTGCAAAAGAAGAATACAAAGAGGCTAAACAAGCCGTTAAAGATGCAGATGTTGTTAAGACACCTGAGCCAGTACAGGCTGAGATTGATCCAGGCTTACAAGCGTGGTTAGATCGCAACACTTGGTTTGGTGAAGACAAACGAATGACTGCTGTCGTTAATGGTATTGGTGAGAGTCTTCGAGTAGAGTTTCCTATGCTTAAGGGACAGCCGTTCCTAGATAAGCTTGATGAAGTGTTAGCAGAAGAGTTTCCTAATAAGTTTGGTAAAAAACAAAGTATACGCAGTCGGGTTGAATCTGGGTCAGGTAGGCAAGGTCGCAGTAGTGGCAATGCTCAATCCTATGAGAATTTACCCCCTGAAGCAAAGTCAGCATGTGATCGGTTTGTTAAGCAAAAGCTTATGACTCGTGAACAATATGTTGCAGACTTTGACTGGAACTAATTTTTAACTTACACTAAAGGAAATTGATATGCCACGTGCACTAAATGAGTTTGAAAAACGTGATCGTCTTCTAGAGAAAATGGCAGATAAACAAGCAGCAGCCGCTGCTCCCAAACCTGCTGAAGATGGTACAACTCGAAAACGTAGGAATGTCTTTAATGGGACAGAAGCTAAAATAAGTGTTCGAACACAGATAGAAGGTTATCACCTCCATGTCTTTACAGATACTGGAGGACGAATTCAAGAGGCTATGGATAGTGGCTACGAATTTGTAAAACCTGATGAAGTGGGAGGCGTGAGTGAGAATGTAATCAGCCGTAATGGTGATCTTGGAGAAAGAATTAGATATCTTGTAAATCCTCGTGCAGAAGGCACGGAGCAATATGGATATTTAATGAAGATTCGGCAAGAATGGTATGAGGAAGATCAAGCTGAACTTCAGGCTAAAAACAATCGCATTGATGCTTCTATCCGCAAAGGGAAGATTACTGGAGATGATCCATCTTTCTATACCCCAAGTGGTGGAATCAAACTTAACTAATGTTTTATAAGGAGTCTTAAATGGCTAACGTAAACAAACCCAACGGATTTAGTCCTGTTGGTAACTTGCTAGGTGGCAAGTGGAATGAGCAGGGTCGTGTATACGCTATCCCTACCTCTGACACTACCAATAGCTATGCAATCGGTGATTGTGTAATGTCTGCTGCTGGTTCGGATGTTAATGGCATTCGTTATATCCAGAAGTGGGGCGGTGCAACAACTACCTCTGCTTTGCCTTTGGGTATTATTGTCGGTGTTCGTGTTGCTGATTCTAGCGTAAGCTTGGTTGGTACTACTTTGGACCTGACACAAACTTACATTCCCGCAGGTACTCGTACCACTGTGCGTTATGTATATGTCGTGGATGATCCATTTGTTTTGTTTGAAGCTCAGTTTAACGCTACGGGTGCAACCCAAGCTCAACTGTCTTTGAACGCTGCTGTGACCATCTCTGCTGCAAATCAAACATCTTTGTCTACAAGTTCACCGTTCTCTGATATGGTCCTTTCAGGTCCTGCAGTTACGGCTACTTTGCCAATTCGTTTGCTTGGTGCTGTTCAACGTGTTGACAATGAAGTTACTAGTGCTGCTAGTCCTTATGTCCGTGTGTTGTGCAAGTTTAACTACCACGAGTACGGTACTATCGCCTCTGCCTCTGGCTCAGTCGTTAACTACCTTGCAGTTTAATTAAGGAGAAATAAATCATGGCTGGTGTAATTACTACCGCATCCCACCCCAAGGCTCTATGGCCTGGTGTTAAAGCTTGGTGGGGACAAGTCTACAATGAGCATCCAGAAGAGTATGTTGACCTGTTCGACAAAGATACTTCTACTCAGAACTACGAAGAAGACGTTCAACTGTCTGGTTTCGGTTTGGTTCCTGTGAAGTCTGAAGGTCAAGGAACTGCATACGACTCTGAAATTCAAGGCTTTACCACACGTTATACACACGTTGCTTACGCAATGGGTTACATCGTGACTAAAGAAGAGTTGGATGACAACTTGTATGAGCAAATCTCTAAGAAACGTGCTGCTGCTTTGGCTATGTCTTTCCGTCAAACGAAAGAAAACATTGCTGCTAACGTGTACAACCGTGCTTTTAATAGCACGTATAA
>Ga0114976_10002371_pt1 | contig 11850 bp, 16 predicted proteins | sample S_130805_EF_Meta_FD_87319 | JGI IMG/M metagenome (GOLD analysis project Ga0114976, IMG submission 87319) | Freshwater microbial communities from Lake Simoncouche, Canada to study carbon cycling - S_130805_EF_MetaG | ecosystem: Environmental > Aquatic > Freshwater > Lake | place: Lake...
AGGCAATAGCCACGAATGCGGCGCAAATCATCCATGAAATCGGGGCGCCCAACATCATGGGGGATGAGCCTGTCATCTTCCATGAGCGCAATGCTATTTCCCGCGAGCCTGTGGCGAGCCGGCCAGCAGCCAGTGGCAAAGCAGGCAGAGACAACGCGGGTCGCTGATGGGAAAACGGATCGATGGGCTGAAAAGACTGTCGCCATTCCCGCGAAGCTAGCCAGCGCTGGCGTCGTCGCTGGCGAAATCATATCTCGCCGCAGGCCATCCAATACCACAACAACAACGCGTTTCTTCATGTTCATACTACTTTCACCAAAATCCTTGGTTGCATCCGCTGCCGCGATGGCAGCGCGTGTAATCCCAGATCAATGCCCAAGCGACCTATTGATGCGCCATGAGAACCGTCAAAGGCGGTCTACATGTCGAAAACTTCCGAAGCGTCCACATAATCATGTGTGTGAACCACAACCTCAGTTTCCGTGATCCGCACAAGCGCATAGGCAGCCGGCTCATGGCTCCCGAACACCTTTGTCTTTTCCGCAAAATCCAGAACCACCTGGTGATTCGTCCCGCGCAAGGACGTGAACGGAATGCCATGCCACGACCCGGCAAATGGGCGATGCAAATGGCCATGGAAGATATGACGCACACGCGCCCGATGCGGCTCCAGAATATTCCAAAGCGCGTCGGAATCCATGAGCGGGATTTGATCCATGCCCACAATGCCACTTGATGCCGGCGGATGGTGCAGGAACAGGAACAGCGGAGCTTCACTGCCAACGAGTACCCTGGCAAGCCAGGCAAGACGTTCGGGGCCGAGCTTTCCTGCATGCGTGCCGGCCTCATTGGTATCCAACATCACAAAAAGTCCCGCCGGCGTCTGCAACACCTGTTGCACATGCCCATCCTGCGTGGTGGGGCACTCATTAAAGACGGAAAAAAACGCGCCCCTGTCATCATGGTTGCCGAGCAGAAGATGGCAGGGGAAGGGTAGCGGACGCAGAATATCCTTCAGCGCCTCATAAGCCGCAACCTCGCCCCAATGAGCGAGATCGCCGGTGATCACCGCAAACTCGGCAGGCGCGGCGCAACCAGGCCCATGGCGGCTGATGATGCTTTCAACCGCAGCTTGAAGCCGCGCAGCCGGATCAAGGCCATATAGCACTTCACCGGGCGCAACGAGATGAAGATCAGTCAGATGAATGAATGAGAGAGACGTCATGTCGCTTATTCCTTCAAGGTGACGGGGACGGCGCCTCGGTAACAAGGCGCCGTCGCATCAGTTCAGCTACGGCGCGGCAGCAGGGCTTGCACATCAGTGGCCATGCGCTGGAGCGTTGCATCCGCTTCCGCCCGCTTCCCGACGACATTCTGAAGGTGGTCATTGATGACATCGGTGATCCGCAAAGCATTCTGGCCGGGGAAGGCATACCAGCCCGTAATGGAATCCGCCTGCCGGAAGGTGGTGAGGTGATTGGGGTTCTCGCGATAGAAGCGCCCCAGCATCTCCTCACGTTCTGCCGGTATGGTGGTGGCGGGCATATAGCCGGTGTGGTTCACCATCATGGTGCCGCCAATGGGACCGGTTGCGAATTTAATGAATTCCCATGCCGCGCGCTGCTTCTGCGCATCACGCGTGAACATCATGTCGATCACCAATGAACACGCTGCCTTCATCGGCCGTTTCAAGCCCCGCGATGATCCGCAGCAACGTGGATTTGCCGCAACCGGAAGGACCAAGGATCGCGAGAAACGCGCCATCCCTGACCTCCATCGAGACATCACGCAGAACCTGCGTCTTACCGAATTGCTTCGCAATGTGCCGAAGCATTATTCCGGGCATCAGGCGCCCTCCAATCCATCGAGCTGTTGGTGGTTAGCCGCCTTATGTTTCAGTGCTGTGGCGCTTTGGTGAAGGATGATCGAATGTCTTGCCCTTCGCCCTCATGCGTCACAGTCAATTCTGTGTTTTCCTATGCGGATGCGCTGTGGCCGAAATATTTCGGCGATCATGCGCTGATAGGGAAATACTCTGAATTGGAATATTCATATTTGTGTCATCCACTTGCAGCAATTGATGCCTCTTGATCAGGCGGTATTTTACACGAGAGTCGCACTCAAAGGTGCGCCAAGTTGGAGATTGTCTCATGAAACGTCGTCACCTTCTGATGTCTGGCTTGGCCGCCGGCATGGCATTCGGCCCTGCGGCCGCTCAGGCGGCACGCGCTGTCTGCTATAATTGCCCTCCGGAATGGGCTGATTGGGGTGGCATGCTGCGGCTTTTGCAGAGCCGGATCAGCCTGACGGTCCCGCCTGACAACAAGAACTCAGGCCAATCACTTGCCGCGTTGATCGCTGAACGCGCGCGCCCCGTGGCCGATGTTGTCTATCTTGGTGGCCAGGTTGGCCCGCAGGCGCGCGAAGCCGGGGTCCTCGCGCCATACAAGCCTGCCCGTTTTGACCGTATCCCCGCAGGGCTCAAGGATGAGGAAGGCTATTGGTTCACCATCCATTCCGGAACGCTGGGTATCTTTGTGAATACGCGGGCGCTGGGCAATCGCCCCATTCCACAAAGCTGGAATGATCTTCTCAACCCAACTTATCGCGGCATGGTCAGCTATCTTGATCCAACCTCTGCCGCTGTGGGCCAGGTTGGTGTTGTGGCCATCAATCTGGCGCTTGGTGGCAGCTATGAGAATTTTGATCCGGCGATGGCGTTCTTTAAGCGTCTGCAAGCCAATCAGCCGATCGTGCCGAAGCAAACCGCGTATGCCCGCGTGCTTTCTGGCGAGATCCCGATCCTGCTCGACTACGATTTCAACGCCTATCGCGCGCAGTATAGCGATGGTGCCCCGACGCGCTTCGTGATCCCGGCGGAAGGCACGCAAACGCTTCCCTATGTCATGGGCCTTGTCGCCAATGGCCCGAATCCCGATAATGGTCGGCGCATGTTGGACTTTTTGCTTTCGGATGAAGGGCAACGCCATTGGGCCGGCGCCTTCTTGCGTCCAGTCTTCCCAGAATTGATGCCGGAAGCCGCACAAGCGCGCTTCTTGCCAGCCGCGGATTACGCTCGGGCGCAACCATTGGATGTGCGCAAACTGGCTGCTGCTGTCCGTTCTCTTGCTGATCGTTATCAGCGTGAGATCGGGTAATGCATGACCGCCTGCGTGCGGGATTGCTTATTGCGCCCGCACTGGCGGTTTTCCTAGCCTTCTTTCTAATACCACTTGGATATTTGGCGGTGGCGGGCGGTGCGGGTGGCTATAGCGCTATCCTCACCGAACCGCGTTTCCTGCGCAGCCTTGTCTCTACCCTTTTGGTGGCGGCGGCGACGACGGTCATAACGCTTTTCATAGCGACCATCATGGGACTGTTCCTGGCACGCGTGAGATTTCGTGGCCGGTCAACGCTTCTGGCGTTGCTGACCCTGCCTTTGGCGTTTCCCGGCGTCGTGGTGGGCTATCTTGTGATCATGCTTGCCGGTCGCCAGGGACTGGTCGCCGAGGTTTCCATGGCACTCGGCGGCGATCGCATTGTTTTTGCCTATTCGCTGGCCGGCCTTTTGCTCGGCTATGTCTATTTCTCAATCCCACGCACCTTGCTGACGTTGATGGCTGCTGCGGAAAAGCTAGATCCGCGCCTTGAAGAAGCAGCGCGTTCCCTTGGCGCATCCCCTTTCGGCGTTTTGCGTGATGTCTTGTTGCCGGGAATGGCACCCGCAATCGCGGCTGCTGGAGCAATCTGCTTTGCCACCGCGACCGGCGCCTTTGGAACCGCCTTTGCCCTTGCGTCACGCATCGATGTATTGCCCATGGTGATCTATACCGAATTCACACTGCAGGCGAATTTGGCGGTCGCAGCAGCGCTTTCCTTCTTATTGGGTATCGCAACCTGGGCTGTGCTGGCGCTTGCCCGTGGCGCAAGCGGCGGGGCTGCCGCATGAGGCGTGGTGTCGGTTTCTGGACAGGCCTTTGCTTCACATTGCTCATTTCGGCCTTTCTCATTCTGCCCATTTTTGCCTCCGTCATCGCGGGCGTCACGGCCAATCAGTTTGTGGGATTATCAAGCGGATTGACAACACGCTGGATCCTGGATGTTTGGGCGAATTACGGCGGAACGGTCTTGCTCTCACTTCAAATTGCTTTCGCTACTTTGGTGATAACGCTGCTGCTTGGTGTTCCTGCGGCCTATGTGCTCGCGCGCCATGCTGGTGTGACTGCGCGGCTTATTGAAGAAGCTCTGGTGATGCCAGTTGCGGTACCAGGTCTGGCCACGGCACTTGGGCTTATCCTGGCCTATGGCGCGGTCGGTGGGCTGCGGTCTTCATGGTACTTTATTCTCGTTGGCCATGTTGTTTTCTGCCTTCCTTTCATGATGCGTGCCGTACTTGCCGTCTTGCTGGCAATTGACCTCAATCGGCTTGAGGAAGCGGCCCGGGCTTGCGGTGCTTCTTGGGCGCAGCGCTTCTTTGGCGTTGTGCTGCCCAATATCCGTGGGGGCATTCTGGCAGGCAGCCTTATGGTCGTCACCCTATCGCTTGGCGAGTTCAATATGACTCTCTTGCTCCACACGCCATTCACGCGAACACTACCTGTTGGCTTGGCAGATGCTTACACCGCATTGCGTACAGAAATGGCTTCTGCCTATACGCTGATCTTCTTCGCCTTGATTGTGCCCTTGCTCAGCGCCATGCAATGGGTTGTTAGTCGGATGGATCAGCAAGGGCGCAGCCGATGAGTATTGCGATCAGCCTCCGTAGCTGTGGTAAGACTTGGGCCGGTGGTGCCCGTGGTTTGCTGCCAGTTGACATGGACATCACCGCTGGTGAGACGCTTGTGCTGCTCGGTCCTTCGGGCTGCGGCAAGACAACGCTATTGCGATTGATTGCGGGCCTTGAGGTGCCGGATTCCATTGGGCAGGTTCTGTTTGACGGCAAGGATGTAACCCGTCTGCCGATAGAACGGCGCAATGTCGGGATGGTATTTCAATCCTATGCTCTTTTCCCGAACATGGATGTGACAGGCAATATTGGTTACGGGCTTCGTGTACGCGGCTTCGCAAAGAATGAGGTTCAAAAGCGCGTCGCTGAAATGCTGGAGATGATGCAGCTTACTGAGTTCAGAAATCGCTCGATTGATGCGCTTTCGGGCGGACAGCGGCAGAGGGTAGCACTCGCCCGCGCCATAGCGCCTCAGCCACAGGTGCTCCTATTGGATGAACCCCTGTCAGCGCTTGATGCACGTTTGCGAGAACAATTGCGTCAGGAAATTGATACGTTGCTGCGGGCGCTTGGCATCACGGCGATCTATGTGACCCATGACCAATCGGAAGCCATGGCGCTGGGCGATCGAATCTGCGTGATGGATGCAGGAAGAATTGCGCAGATTGGCTCGGGCCGGGACCTTTATCATCAACCAGCAAATGCGTTCGTGGCAGATTTTATTGGCGACGCCAATAAGTATGTAACCCAAACAGGAGAAGTGATCCTACGACCCGAGGAATTGAGCCTGCGGCCAAATCCAAATGGATCCTTCATGATCACGCGCGTGACTTTCTTGGGCCCCGTTCTGCGCGTCATGGTCCGCCACCGTGACGGTCAGGAACTGCGCGCTGATGTGCCTGATGACGCAACGCTTCAACCGGGAAGGCGTGTTGACGTATCGGTGGGAGGTGCCTCACTCATGAAAGCCGATCCTCTAGCCGACAAGCGCGGCGAACTTCCTGCTTTCGAATGAGGGTTTCCTCCTTTCTATTTATGTATCGTTTATGCTTCAAACCGCGGATTGTGTCAGATAGGTCCCGATACCAAACCTTGTGGCGCGCGCAGCGCGAGCCGCACCAGCGTGACGGCAAGCGCCAGCGCTGTGGTCAGATGAAGGATAGCGGTGGGACACGCAAAATCCAAGCTAAGCCAGACAATCAGTGGGGCTGTTGCCGTCACGCTACGGGATAGCAAAGTGATCAAACCCCGCTCACGACCTGAAAGAATAGATTGGCCTGTTCACGGCCCATCGGCAGATAGCCGATCTTGCCAATGATCAGGAGGCGATAGGTATTCACCGCCCGGTGCAAGACCTCCTTAAACCGGCCCTGGCGCTGGGCTGTTTCCAACAGCATCACAAGGTCCGCAGCACCGGTGATGATAGGCTTGATGGCGGGGCGAAAGATCAGCCCGGATGAGCGCCGTAGAGTTCCTGAAAGGCGTTCTGATCGAAGGCACTGACGCTGACATCGAGCAATTTGCGCCCACCGCGAAGTGCGACGACGCGATCAGCGTAGCGCCGCGCCAAATCCACCTGATGGAGTGCACAGACAACAGCGATCCTTGTTTCCCGCGCGATATTGCGCAATATGCCGAGGACATTTTCGGCCGACTGAGGATCTAGGCTAGAGACTGGTTCATCGGCCAAGAGAAGGCGGGCCTGCTGGGCTAGAACGCGCGCAATCGCCACGCGCTGCTGCTGGCCACCTGAAAGAGAATCCGCGCGCTGACCAGCACGTTCGAGCAAGCCAACACGATCCAAGGCGGCTAGGGCCAATTGCCGGTCAGCGCGGGTAAATTGCCTAAGCATTACCCGCAAAGTTGACGCATGCCCCATGCGACCAGCCAGCACGTTATCCATGGCCGAAAGCCGACCGATCAGGTTGAACTGCTGAAAAATCAATCCCACGTCACGTCGGGCAAGACGTAATTCCTGCCCACCAAGGGCAGATATATCACGCCCCAGCACCCGAACTACGCCTGTATCTGGCGCCACTAGGCGCGTGACACAGCGGAACAATGTGGATTTGCCAGCCCCTGATGGACCAAGCAACGCCACAAATTCACCGGGATCCACAACGAAGGATACGTCATCAAGTGCCAGTGTAGTGCCGTAACGCTTGGTCACGGTCTCGATCACAAGTGAATGCATTTTTGATCAGACCAGCCGACGCCGAAGCCATGCAGAGAATTGGTCAATCGCGGTCACCATGATAAGCACAATCACGGAAAGCGTAAAAAGCTTCGGAAAATCCAGAAGGTCAATCGCCGCCTTGATTTCAATGCCTATGCCACCCGCACCCACAATGCCGAGAATAGTGGAGGCGCGAACATTTGCTTCCCAAACATAGAGCGAGACGGAAGCCAGATTCGGCAAAACAGCGGGTAGCATTGCATAAGTTACGATCTTGGTCCGATTTGCTCCTGAAAGTGCTGCTGCCTCCAGTGGCGCAGAGGGCAGGGTTTCAATCGCCTCGGCATTGAGCTTTGCGATGACACCCATGGAATGCACAATCATTCCCAGCACGCCGGCGAAGGGGCCAAGGCCTACAGCAGCAACAAAAAGTAGCGCGAAAACAACGGTATCAATTCCACGAAACGCATTGACTGCCCAGCGTACCGGAAGAGAGAGTGCGGGCGAAGGCGTGACATTACGCGCGATGAAGACCGAGAGAGGAAAGGCCAGCAATGTGGCTACTACCGTGCCTACTGTGGCGATGGCGACTGTTTCAAGGCCACGGAGCGCAAAGGCATCAAGATCAATGAGCAGGGGCGGCCAAGCTTTTGCCGCCCAGTTGAATAAGCGTGGCAACCCATTGAGCAGCGCTTCTGGGTCCACCTGAGCAAGCCGGATGCAAAGCGCCAGGAAACCCAGGAGCAAAATAGCCACGCAGGCACGCGCGATATTCGCGGCAGAGAAGGGGCGAACCGGTTCTTCTACGTAACTTCCGTCCGGCAGCCTGCGTGGAAAGTCGGACACGCCTCAGGCTGCGCGGAGCACGCCAAGGTCGCGGCCCATTTGCTCAAGCCCCCGATAGGGCTCATGCGTGGCCGGCACAAAGCCAGTATAGGGCCATGGCAGCGATTCCAATTCGGGCTGCGTCAGGCCAGCAAAGAGTTCGCCGATACGGCGCGCCATTCCGTCTTCCATGCCCCGCCGCACAACAACACATTCATTGGGGAGCGGTTCGGATTCCCAAATGATTTGATTGGATGTCGCGTTGATCGTCCCATTGCGGATCATCGTATTGCGATGCGTATCCCAGCCAGTGGCCAGATCAACCTGACCGTTGATCGTCGCCATCTGCGCGGCGGCTGCTGAGGCACCTTCGGCGTAACGGGCAAAAAAGCTCTGCGGATCAATGCCCTTGCTGCGTAGGAAATGCGTGGGCACCAGCCAGCCCGAAGTCGACCCCCGATCCAGCATCTGCATGGATAGACCACGAGCTTCCTCAGGGAAACGAGCAATGCTCAAGCCAGGTCGGCCGACGATGATGGCCTTGTATGTCGGAATACCATTGACCAGCATTGTATTCACGATACGGCTGCCACCATTCACATGGGCAAGGATGTAACCCCAAGGGCCCATCTGCGCGATATCAATCTGTTCATTTTGAAGCGCCACAGAAATACCAGCCCAGTCATTGGCGACATTAAGCGTGAGGCTTAAACCGAGACGCTCGGCGACCAAGCGATAGAGAGGCTCCCACACGCGGCGTGTATCAGCCTGGGTGGGCTGCTGCGGGCCAAGGCCCACACGCAATGTGCCGCGCGATTGGGCATGAATTGCCGGCGCAGACAGCGTGGCGAAGGCGGATGTGGCCAAAATCAGCGACCGGCGACCAAAGCGGTTCATGTCGATACCCTTCCCGAGGTTTATTTTCCGATAGGCGAAGGGCATTTCACCAGAGTGACAATGGAATGACTTTTTAGTTTCAGCCATTATCAAGCTCAATAAGGGTGGATCGCGTCGGGTCTAAAGTGGTCAAGTGCTTTCAGCCGGCTCCGGAAAGAAAGCGCGGAGGGCAGGCAAGTCGAGAGATTCAGGTAAGGCCACGGCATAGACATTTCCGCAAATTGGCGGCGCCTTGATTTGCACCGCGGCTAGGCGGGAGTCGTTGCCCATTTCGCCGTCCAGGACCACGCCAAACCCAATGCCCGCTGCAATTGCCTCCTTGGCAGCTTCACGACTGGCGACCTCAAGAACAATGTTTGGTGAAAGACCGTGCAGCGCAAAGGCTCGCTCAAGCATGAGCCGTGTCATGGAGCCTGCTTCCCTTACAACCAATGGCCCGGCCGCCAATTCCTGCAATGAAAGGCCATCGGGCACGCTTGCAGCGGGTACGCAAGCCATAAGCCGTTGCTGGGCAATCTTTCGGCACGCCATGCCATCGGGTGGATCTATCAAGGTCATGACCGCAACCTCGATCTGGCAGGATGCAAGAGCTTCCAACAGTCCCGACGTATTTCCAAGCCTGCACCGGATACGGATGCCAGGATATTCTCGCATAAAGGCAGCGATCATTGGCATCGCAAAGGCAGGGGTGGAAAAGCCGACAGAGAGGCTGCCACGGCTGAGATCGCGAAAGGTGTTTATTGAACCTTCCAGTTCATGCATGCGGCTGAGCACAAGCCTAGCACGAATGAGCATATCGCGTCCGGCTTCGGTCAGTGCAAGCCGGGGACGACGATGCAGCAAGAGAGTGCCGCAATTTCGTTCAAGTCCTGCCAGGTTGATTGAAGCGGTGGGCTGACTTACGCCGAGCAATGTGGCCGCGCGCGAAAGGCTGCCCGTTTCGGCTACTGCGACAAAGCATCTCAAGGCGGCCAAGCTTATGCCACCCTCCTTACGACCTTTGTTTGCCTCTTCTGGGTCGGATGTCATTTACACCTCATTTTCCTGTCATTGAAGTGTCATCAATAACCATCAGTATATCCAATATCAGAGAAATTGTTATAGAATTTTTCTATGGAGGGTGAGATGGTTAATTTTTCTCGTCGCACGGCCCTGGGTGCTGGAACCGCGTTATTCGGCGCCCTCAACGCTGCCCTTGCCGTGGCGCAGCCGGCTGCAACCCCGCGACGCGGTGGCGCCCTGGTCTATGCCCAGCTTTCGGGCAATCGCCGTGGTGGTGACGCCACCAATTCCCGCCATCCTTATTTCATGGTCGATCTGATCACTCGATCAGCCTACAACACGCTGGCATGGGTGGACGAAGAGCTGAAGCTTCAGCTTGAACTCGCCACCCGCATTGAACCCGCAGATGCCTCGCTCAAGGTTTGGGAAGTCACCATCCGTGAGGGGGTTCGCTTTCATGACGGACGCGTCATGACCGCGAATGATGTGGCTTCTTCCTTCGAATTGCATCGTCGGCGTAATTTTGCCTCTCAGCAAATACAACGTACCGAAGTGATGAACCCGACGACCATCCGCTTCCATCTTGACGCTGGTAATTCTGAGTTCCCCTTTATTCTGGCAGAATATGACTGCGTCGTCATGCCAGCCAATCCTGATATTGATCGTATCGGCCTTGAAGGTATCGGCACCGGCCCCTTCCGCATCACGGGTAGCGACCCGCAGCGCCGTATGACCTTCGAGCGCTTCGATGATTATTGGCGCCAAGGCTTTCCTTTTCTTGACCGGCTTGAGGTGATCAATCGCGAAGGACAGTCAGAAGCGGCGCTGGCCGGTTACCGTGCGCGCCAATTCGATGCGATGTTGAATATTGATCCGCGCCTTACCCGCCAAATGGAGCGCGAACCGCAAACGGATCTTGTGCCGGCCGCTTCCGGCGACCAAGCGGTGATTATTCTGCCCAAGCACCCCGGCTCCCTTTTCAATGATGCGCGCATCCGCCGTGCATTTTCAGCCGCGATTGACCGCGAAGGATTGGTGCGCATTGTTTACGGCGGTACGCGCTGGGGGTGGGTTGGTAATGACAGCCACCTTGCTGCTGCGGACCCCATGTTCGTGGCGCCAGAACGGGGGCGCGATTTGGCACTTGCCCGTCGCCTGCTCGCCGAAGCGGGCCACCCAAATGGCGTCACACTGCCAACGCTATACTACGCACCGCAATGGCCGGAGATGGCGCGGTATTTCCAATTCATTCAGGAAAGCGTGCGTGAAGCTGGCATCACGCTGCCAATCGAAGAAAGGCCGAATGATGGCTATCTTCGCTTCCGCACCGGTGACCCTGATGTCAGCAAGGGTAATTGGCACCGCTTTGCCTATACAGCCGTTGGTCCGCGTAATCCGGGCATAAGTCTTTTCCGCATGCGGCCCGCAAACAATGAGAGCGGCTATTGGTCTGGCCCTGGAGCGGACAGCTACATGGCACTTTATGCGCGTGCGATGCTGACAGCCGAAGCCGCTGCGCGGCGCGCCATTTATGCCGAAATGCAGGCACTCCTGCGCGAAGAAGTGCCAGCCATTCTGCCCGCCGGGCGCAACAACGTGCTGATCAAGCGCAACACAGTCCAGAACCTGAAGAACCACCCGCAACATTGGTCCATCCGCTGGGATGAAGTCTGGCGCTCGGCCTGAGGAGGAACTTGCCATGAACATCACCCGACGCGCCCTCGCGGGCCTCGCCCTCACCCCCTTGGCGGCTGCCGCGCAAACCGCAACGCCGCGGCGCGGCGGCACCATCATCGTCGCGCAATGCTCAGCCAACCGCTTCGTTGCCTCTGCTCAGACCGCCCGCCATCCCTATTTCACCGTCGATCTGACTACGCGCATTCCCTACAACGCGCTTGTCTGGGTGGATCGCGAAATGCGGCTTCAGCCCGAACTCGCCACCGCCTGGGCTCCCGCCAGCGCGGATCAGAGCGTGTGGGACATCACGCTGCGCCCCGGCGTGCGCTTCCATGACGGCACACCGCTGCGCGCGGAAGATGTCGTTGCCTCCTATGAGCTGCACCGTCAGCGCAACTTCGCTTCCGGCCAGATCCAGAAGATCGACGCGATGGCCGATGGCCGGGTGCGCTTTACGCTCGATGCAGGGAATTCCGAATTCCCCTATGTCCTAGCCGAATACCAGAACATGATCATGCCTGCCGCACCGGTCGAGACCATCGGCAAT
>Ga0114976_10002372_pt1 | contig 11849 bp, 10 predicted proteins | sample S_130805_EF_Meta_FD_87319 | JGI IMG/M metagenome (GOLD analysis project Ga0114976, IMG submission 87319) | Freshwater microbial communities from Lake Simoncouche, Canada to study carbon cycling - S_130805_EF_MetaG | ecosystem: Environmental > Aquatic > Freshwater > Lake | place: Lake...
AAAGCCACGAGCCGCCTGTTCGCCTTTTGGCGCAGGGGGGATCGCAACGCTCTCGGCGCGGACCCTCGGAACAATGCCCTGACGAACGATGTCCTGATTCATCTCGATGGAAACGTCCTGCTGCTTCGCACGGGGGGAAGCTGCCTGACCATACTTGGCGGTGCTGATTGCGCGGGTGAGGTTTGCCACTGGTGTTCTCCTTAGCCGAAGAGTTGTTTGTATTGCGACAGATAGTTTCGGTAGCTGTTCGGGTTCATTGCAGCCTGCTGGATCGCGGGCAAGTTCAGATCATACGCAAGCTGTCGCGAGGGCGTACCAAAGTCAACCGTGCGACCGTTCTCAACGACAGGAGACCGATAGTCACGATTGATTCCGCCGATGCCCTGAAACCCAAAGTTAGAAGCAGAGACCGCTCCAAGGGATCCACCGCCCGTGGGAGCCGCTGCGGCCCTCGATCCGCCGCCACCTCCGCCACCAACAGAAACACTTGGTCCACCGCCACCACCTCCGCCGCCAAAGCTGGGGGTTCCGCCTCCAGAAGAAGCGTACCCACCAGAGGAAGAAAGCGGCATGGCCGAAGCTGTGGGGATCGGGCTCCTCGTGACTGGCGGGAGATCAGGGTTACGGCTCAAACCCGGAGGCGGTTCGGAACCAACCGTTCCGGGAGGAAGGCGATAGTTTTCGTCAATGACATCCTGCGCAGCCGGAGCCGTTTCCTCCCCCTGTCCTGTCAGAACCTCATTGCTGGGGGATCCGGGAGGAGAAGAATACTGAAGGTTGGGATACTGGATAGGACCAGTAGCCGGTTCAGATATGATTGGCGTACCCCCAGCCGTCTGCGGAAGTTTGCCAATCTCAGCCGGGGCCTCAACAGGAGGGACATACTCGGTGGCAGTCGCGCTCTTGGGGTAGTTCGCAAAGCCGCCCGTCAGGTTGCTGCCAAGCATGGAGCCGGGGGTCTCTATCCCAAGGACCTTTGCCGCAAGAGACGCGGGGCCATAGAACGGGATCAACGAACTAAGGCCGAAGTCAACCGCAGCGCCCGGCGCAGCCTTGATCGCACGGTCCATCAACGACGGACTAGTAACAGCATTTGCATCTGGGGTTTCGCCCGTCTGCGTGGGGATGTTTGCCGGAGGAGTGGGCTGCTCGGCATATGACATTATGCCCCGTGGAAGATTGTACGCAGAGTTTCCAACGCCCGTAATCATCGGGGGAAGAGCAGGAGGCGCACCATAGGCCGCAAACTCCTCCGCCGTCGGACGGCCCGGAGGCAACGGGGCGCTGTACTCGCTCCCCGGATTGTACATAGCAAGTTGCTCGTCAGTAGGGCGAGCCGTTGGCATTGGAGGAATGGGAGGGGTCAGCCCCGCATTACCCCACTTGTCACTCCAGTCCTTATCACCGTTATACCCATACCAAGTTTTCCCAACATTCATGTTGGGGTGTTGAGCTAGGTATTCGGCAACCCACCTTGTTTGAGCAGGGATAGTTGCCGGGTCGGCTAGGTCCAACCCTGTTTCCTTCTCGAAGGTAGCGCCTAGACCGCCCTTTCGATTTAATTGAAAAGGACCGTAAGACTCTTCTCTGCTGGTTATGTTGGTATCGTAGGTGTCCTTATGACCAGATTCCCCCGCCACGATACCATACATCTTACGGGGATCTGTTCCCGCTGCATCAGCGGACTCGTCAATTAATCCCTTCAAGCTTCCGGGCGCATTCTCCTTTGCGGCCTCCATTGCAAGTCGAGCAGCAAATGCCCTCTTTGTTTCAGGAGACATGGCTTCTAATCGAGCAGCAGCCTCGTTGGCATTTTCAGAAGGAAGATCAGCTAAATTACTTTCAACAGTAGGCGTGACTTCGGGGGAAAGACCCTCCGTAGTCAGGTTCCCCTGCGCATCAACAAAATCACCGGCCAACGGGGCAGTGTTAATGCCATCCGTCGTGGTCCCCGTCGCAACGTCCGGGTTCCCCTGCTCATCAACAGAGAAGTTGGGATTGACGTTCGAGTAAATCTCGTTGGCAAACTCCGGAGCAAACTGCGAACGGTAGAAGGCGTCCGGGCTCAAGTTGCCAAGAATGTCATAACGATAGCTTGCCGTCGGATCGTTGTACTGAATTTGCGGCTGTTCATAGGTGGGCTGTTCCACCGGAGTGACGGGAGTAGTCGTATAATCTGGCTGCGTAGGCGTAGTGACCGGAGTTTGGATCGGGGCAACATTGCCGTAGTTGTACCCCGGATCGTAGTAATCCGTGACCGTCGTCGGAGGAGCAACAGGGTTCAGGTACGAGTAATCAATCGGTGTGTTTACCGTGGGAGAATAGTTGTTAATACCGTTAGATAGGTTGTTAATGTTGTTGTTGTAGATGTCGTTAATGGTGGCATACGAGGACTGATTAGCATTGTTAAGGATTGCATTGCTTCCGTAATCAATTGGAAGATACCCGCCATAGTTCTGGGAGTAGTAGTCATTGGACGGTGGGGTGTAGAGATCGGGTAGCGAATAGCTATACGAAGGCGCGCTGTAATCCATGCTGATGGGAGAACTATAGTAGTCGTCCTCAAACTCAAGCAAGCCGGTGACAGGGTTCGTGGACCCTCGACCACCGCGCTCCTTCAGAAGAGTGGCCTCCTCTGGCGTGATATGCGCCAGCACGGTATCCCGACCACGGCCCGCTGCGCGGACCTTATCCGAAAGACTCAGAAGACCAGACCTATGGTTCATTGCTGACCCTTCCTTACGGCAGCAGCCCTATTCGCAAGATTGGCGCGTTCGATGGATACATTAGCACGAAGCTGCGCGATGTCCTCATTGGATTGACGGCGCTCGGCGTCCGTCATCTCCTTCACCTGAAGACGGCGCTCCTCAAGATCAAGCTTATGCGCAGCCTCGTCCATCTTCAACTCAAGCGCCTTCTCCTTGATATCCAAGTCCCTATTCTGGACCTGAAGGAGAGGATTGGTCGCAGCATCCGGGGGCGGCGGGGCAATCGCGGCCATAATCTGATTGACCATCGCAGCCTCAAGCTTCGCAGCATTCGACTGGATCATCTCAGGCGGAGGCGGGTTGGGCTGCATCATCTGCCCACTACGGGGATCCATCTGAGGCTTTGTCAGCTCCTTCAAGGCGATCTCGACCTGTTTCATCGCAGCAAAGGACACATGCTCAAACACATGCGCCAACAGAATCCCGTACACCTGAGGAGAGTTCTGAATGAGAGGCGTCTTGATGAACGCCACATGCGCATCAATGTGCGCCAGATGATCCTGCTCCGGAAACGCCTTCAACGGAATTGCCCCGTTCGGAACCGTCATGGCCCGAGCATTCTCAATCGCCGGTCCCTCAGGCTGGGGCTTGGGCGGTGGTGGGAGGATCAAGTTAATGTCCCTCACACCCAACGCCGAGTACATCCGATGATACGCCTCATAGGTATTATGCAACTGCGGCGCAGCCTTTGACAGCTCAAGCTGTTGCTGCGCCAAGGCAATCCGCTGCGTCATCGAGAAGATGTTGGGGTCGCTGACAGGAATGACATCAATCTTCTGATCGAAGTCCTGTTGCATGATGTTTGGCTGCGCATTCTCAACCGTGTACGGGTATTCCTGAGGCATATACTCCGCAAACACCTGAGCCAGCAGTTTTAATTCCTGCTTCTGCGCATAATGCAGCCGCTTATGCACAGCGCTCAGAACACGGCTTCCACGCTCCAGCAACGCGATGGTCGTACCGACCGGCATCTCCTGATTGGAGTCTGTCATTCCAAGGTCCGCCGACCCGATGAACTTCTCGGCGGCTGTCACGCAGAACCCCAACAGTTGCATGAGGGTTGCGCTCGGCTCCTTGTACGGAAGCGGCATAAGGTTATCCCGAAGCGCCCCACCGGGAGCGTCCACATCCCGCCATTCGCCGGGCTGGATCGGGTTCTCCGCATCCTGAATGCGCATCCCCTTGGCCTTGAAGCCAGCGGGAATGTTCACAAGAGTACCCGCATCAATCAACTGTCGGAGGACCGAAGTCGATGATCTCGCCAAATTGCCCAGCAAGTGCACCAGCCCAAACCCATAGAACCCAAGTCCGGGCATGAACTTGTAGTGTACAAAATACTGGCGCTTGCGCCGCTTCGGATCATTCTCACTAAAGTTGCGGCGGATCGCCAGAATGTCGCCGCTCGATGAGTCGATGGTTACGATATACGGCAACTGGACCCCGGTCGGCTCACCATTCTCGTCCTTGTCCTCGTAGCCGGGGATATCAAGGGAGCAGTGGCACTCATACAGGGTGTACTCCTCAGGATCCCCCGATGGCTCCACGCCCGTGATCTTGTCCGTCTTCTCTTCGATCTGGTCACGCATCGGCTCCGCAGGAGGCGACATGTCCAAATCCCGGTAGAACCCGCTGACCTGTTGCTTGCGAAGGTTGTTCTCCGACACCCTCAACACATGCGTCACACGCTCCGCCGTCATCAAATCCCGCGCCGAATACGGCACGATCAAATCCTTCGGAAGCACATAAGGCGACACCGCCCGCTGCAAATCCCCGTCGTAGTAAACCTTCTTGAAGGTCGATCCACCATATCCAAGGTAATACAGCATCTGGTCGTAGTCGGGATCATACTCCTCCATCTCGACCGTAATCTGGTAGTTCATGTAGTCCTTCACGCGCTGGGCCTGCGCCTCCTTCTCCGGAGTTGTATTCCCAGCAATCTGCGTCCTAACAGGACCGCTCGCAGGCAACATTTCCTTGTAAGCCTGCGCCTGAAACTGCGTCACCGCCTCGTTGAGAAGAGGATGCACGACACCAGTAGAACCGTTAAACGGCTCCGTGCGCTCCTCATAGATGAGGCCAAGCAACGTAAGCCCCTCCTCATACGCCTTCTCCCAATCCGCACGACCGCTGTTGTCATCCTCAATCAATCCGCAAAGGTCCTGACTGATCTTCGCCAGATCAGTGTCTTCCAAAACAGTAGCGAGATTGTCGCCAAACCCTATGGACGACATATCCAACGACTCGATGTCCCGGCCAAAGATCACCGTGGCCCCGCCATCCTCGTCAGGCTCAATGGTTACGTCGCCGCCCGCTTCCGGAAGGTTATCCTCGGGGACATCGACCTCCGTCCCCGGACCATCGTCCATCGCCATCGGGTTGTTCGGAAGGGCCTGCGCGATTCCAGAGTAAGGTGCGGCCATTAGTAGTAAACCCTGTTCGTGGTCCGTGGACGGTCGTCCATCTGATAGTCTTCAGGATGAGCGATAAACCCGCCCTGCCGGAAACGCATCAACGCCTGCGTGGCACAATCGACCATATCATCATGTTCCGCAAACGGGAAGGCCGCGATTTCCTCAACAACCTCCTCCGCCCACGAAGCGTCCGGCCTCCACACCAGCCCCGACTCAAACAACGGAGCCACAGCATTCACACGGGCATGTTTGTCATTGCCCCGGCTCGGCGTAAAGTTAACAATAGGTATTCCCAATTGCCGAAGCTCCTGCGTTAAAGGCATCCCCGCAGCCTTGGCCTCAATCAAAACCGTGTCCGGTTCCCAATACTTGTATTCCTCAAGGGCTATCCTCTTCAGGTCCGGAAACTCCCACCGGCCCTTCTTTGCATCCAGAAGAATCACATTCGCCGGGCTATCCTCCTTCGGATAAAACACACCCCAAGTCTGGATCGCCGTGTAATCCGCAGTCCTCGTCTTTAAGTAAGCAGTATCATAAGACTGCATAACATACTGTAATCGTGGGATTTTTGAGCTTTCCCAGATGTTCCACCACTCCCTCTTGATGATGGCCGCCGAGTCCGAGGTCGGCTGCTGCATGTACTGCGCTTGCCACTTCGAAGGAGTAATGGACGCCTGTATCTTCTCCAGTTCCTCCAGCTTCCAGTATTCCGGCCAGAGGGCTTTGCCACTGTCCAAGATTGCCGGAAACTCGACCACCTCCCATTGATCGGCCTTGGGGTCCGTCGCCATCTGCTTTAACAGACGGGCAGTCATATCCTTGTCGCCCCACCGGGTCATCACCAACACGATGGCCCCACCCGGTTGCAGACGCTGGCGAGGTCCCGACATGTACCAATCCCAAGCAGCCTCAAGGGCCGTGGGCGACTGAGCGTCCTGCTCGGAGTGCGGATCATCGACAATGAACAAGTCCGCGCCGCGACCGGCAATGTTCGAGCCGACACCCGCCGCATAGTACTCCCCGCCGTCATCCGTCTCCCAGCGATACGCAGCCTTGCTGTCAGCACGGAGCTTAACCTCCGGAAATACCTCGTGGTAGTCCGGGCCGTCCATGAGGTTACGAACCTTGCGCCCGAACCGGATTGACAGATCCGCCGTGTGGGTCGCCTGCATGATCTTCTTCGTCGGCATACGGCCAATGAACCACGCTGGGAACAGGAAGCTCGCAAACTCAGACTTCGTGTGCCTCGGGGGCATGTTCACAATCAGGCGCTTCAGTTCGCCGCTGGCTACGCGCTCAAGCTTGTCGGCAACGATCTTGTGGTGCCGACCGGCCACAAATCCCGGCCATACGTACCGAACAAAATCAATGAAGCTGTCATGCGCCTTCTGTTGCTTGGTCAGCTTGACCGCACGGTTCAGAAGCTGCGCGTATTTCCTCGCAGCTTCCTCGGGGAGAAGTTCGATGGATGACATGAGGGGTTCCTGTAGAGGCGGGTTCTATACTTCTACAGTGTTTACAGAAGTTGGAAAAGGTCAGAGGTTCGTGATTGGGCCGCCCATCAACCATGCGTCACAGGTTCGGTCCCCCGCGCATTTGAAGTGGAACAGTTGGCAGTAGCCGAGATTTGCGGCTTTCATGACGGCCTCGGCGTGGCCCATTTCGAGGTTCTGGACGGGAGCGGGCTCCTCGGCCTCCAGACCAATGCCCGTGGCGATGCACTCCATCATCTGCTTCGTCTGGATGAACGCCGCGCAGTTGTCACAGCGGGAAGTCTTCGCGTCCGCGACGTTCGTGTTCCACATCACGGCCTTCCGCTTCCAGAAGTCCGTGCTGGGTTCCAGAGGGTTGAGGGGGCCGTAACCATACTCCTTGATGGCATGGTTACGGTTCTTGAGGTTGATGCTCACATCCTTCGTGGACGGAGGACAAACCTTAGGGCTCCGGTAACCACGGCGAAGAGCTTCCCCAATAGCGGAGTTCTTGGGCATGGGAGGGGATCCTTGTAGTCGTACTTACAGGAGGAGGGGTGCTTCATCAGGGGAGATTACTACAGAAATCTATGGCGGGGTAGGGGATCCTAGGGGCCTTTCGTTAACAGAACCCTGACAATGGATCTTTTTGAGTTGCTGTGGTTGTGGCAAAAACAGTGATTTAGGCCGATCCACGCGACACGGCCCGCAAAAGGGGGGTCGCGCATCGCGAACATCGAATCTGTCACCTGACAGAATCGCCCAAGGGACCCGATAGATGTGTGCACACACACATACCTTGGTGACAGACCTTGGTGACAGACCTTGGACCGTGACAGGTCTGTCACCTGACAGAGGACCGTGAGCCGGTGACAGATGACAGGAGCGCCGCCCACCATCAACCCACGATGCGGGACAGTGAACCACAATGCGGGACAGCCTGACAGACGGTGACAGGACCACCGACCATGGGGCATTGCCGGGGCAGAGAAGCCCACCGGCTATGGGGTTCTGTCAGAGGTACGTGGACCACGGACCATGTGTCCGAGGGCATTGGGCGAGGCCCTGAGGCCTGATGTAGGTTCCGCAGCAGCGCCGCGCAGGGCCGGGGAAAAGGCAGCGATCCAATCACTTTGACAGGTGCAGTTGACAGCCAAGCCACAACCGTCTAAGGAATGGGGGCGGGCGAATCACGCCCCGACACCAAGCAGCCGATAGAAAGGGCAGCTAACATGTTGAAAAGACTGAGCCAATCCCAAATCGAAAGCACAGCTTTCATAGTGTCGAGCAGCCTTTTGGCCGCTTGCGTGTTCCTGATTTGCTTGCTGGAGGGCTAAACATGACACGCACCGAAGCACTGACCGCCGCCCGCGCCCAGATCGACCGGCTCGACAGGCGCAGCAGCAAAACCACACGCACCGCACGCAGCCGTCGGCTAATCAGCATGGCACTGCACGCTTACGGCTTCAGCCAAGAGTATGCGACATGGCTTGCCAACGGCTTTCACGGAAACGAGGATTGGAAGGATTACTTCCGCCGCTTGTCGAATTTGAAGCCATACCTCTTACCGAAAGGCAGAGCATGACCGACCGCCCCTTGACCGTCGCCGAGCGCGACATACTGCGAGCCGCGATCAGGAGCCACCCCGAGTGGAAAGCCTACCGGCAAGCGAACCACATCGACGCATCCGGCTTGAACGCGACCGAGTGTCGCCGAGCCTGTCAGATCATGAGCATCGACATCGAAGAGACGCTTACAGCCGCAAGACTTGCTTTCTTGGCCGCAACCAACACCAGCACAGAAGGAACAGACGAGATGAAAGACCGCAGCGTTGCCCCCTTCACCTTTGGCGGAGCAGTGACAGACTTCCACGCAGTGGCCGACCGCATGGACGCCGACAGCCGGGAGAAATGCGAGAGCATCATCAAGACCGTCGAAACCCGTCAAGACGGATGGGCGACGCCTGCGCAGCTTGGTTTCATCGAGCGCACCGCCCGCCTTGCCCGTGACAGAGCGCCCGGCAGCGCCGCCCCGGTGACAGTGACAGCGCCCGCCGCCGAGCCGGTGACAGCCGCCCCGGTGACATCCGACCCCGCAGGCGCAGCACTGGCCGCGATGATCGCGCCGCACATCATGGGCACACTTGCCCCGGCAATTAACCGCATGGTCGAGGCGAAGCTTGAAGGGACGCAGACGGTCCGGATCGAAGTGGGCCGCGCAGACGGCAGCATCGGCAAAGTGGACGGACACAGTCACCCCAAGCTTGCGACCCTCTTGCGCGCCCTGTCAGTGAAGCAGGCGAACGGTTTCGCCGTGAACGTGTTCCTTGTTGGCAGCACCAGCAGCGGCAAGACGCACGGCGCAGGACAGGCCGCAAAGGCACTGGGCCGCACTTTCGGAGCGCACGGCGCGATGATGATGCAACACGAGTTGATGGGTTTTATTGACGCCCCCGGCAAGTACCATCGCACCCCGTTCCGTGACGCCTTCGAACACGGCGGAGTCGTGTTGCTGGACGAGGTGGACAGTTGGGACGCCAGCGTCACCTTGAGCCTGAACGCCGCTCTTGCAAACGGTTACGCCTCATTTCCTGACGGCATGATCGCACGGCACCCCGATTGCATCATCATCGGCGGAGCCAACACGCACGGGACAGGGGCCACTGCGGAGTACGTCGGACGGAATAGGCTAGACCAAGCCTTTATATCGAGGTTCCCTGTCAGGATTGAATGGAACCCCGACCCCGCTCTTGAGGTTGCAATCTCCGGAAATCCGGAATTCGCCCGCAGGGTGCAAGCCGCCCGCGAGCGCGCCCGCTCCGCCGGACTGAAACACCTAATCGACGCCCGCCAGATGCAGGCAGGCGCAGCCCTGATAGCCGCTGGCTTCACCAGCGACGAAGCCGCAGACATGACCTACCTTGCTGGACTGAGCAAGGAACAGCGCCGCATGGTAGAGGGAGCCTGAACGATGAACGCTTTCGACCTTCCAGCAATCGACGCCATCCGCTCCCACCCCGGCCTTGGCCGGGCGAAGGATATGTTCCTGATTGGTGACATGGCGCAGACCGCCGCCCGCTTCGCCGCAGTACCTGAGAACCACGCGAGCCGCCGAAACTGTAGCGCGGGCAACGACTGGACAGGAGGCATGGCCTACGATGACAGCCTGAAGCGCGTACATGAAGGATGCAACGCCGCAGCAGCGAAGTCCGACGCCTACCTGTCAAAGCTGGAGGCGCGGGACTTTGTGTCGCGCAAGTTCGTGACCGTCGCCAGCGTCGCCGGAGGCCTGCCCTGCGTTCCTGCGATGCTGGCAGGGCACCCGCTGGCAATGCGCCAGCGCCGCCGCCAGATGACTGACAGCGCCCCGCTGGCGATCATCGTGGACCTTGCCAGTAGCGGCAGCATCCGAGCTCCCCAGCTAGAGAAGCGCGGCGGAGCGATCACCGCTCTAGTTCGGCTCTTGTCAGCAGTCCGACCCGTCAGCCTGTATATCGGTTGCAGCGTGACACTGGGAGGCACCAAGGACGCCACGCACGTTTTCTGTCGCATGGACACCGCCCCGATTGACCTTGCCCGCACAGCCCACATGCTAACCCATGCCAGCGTAGCGCGAGGCATGTTCTACGGATTGTGCTACGAGCGCGGCGGAGCGCATGGCGACGAGCGAAGTTTGAAGTGGCCGTATGCTGAAGGCCCCAAACTCATCCGAGCCCATGCCCACGCAATCCTAAGCCGAGCCATCCCAGAGGCGACAGAGAGCCTCTACATCGGCGCAGCGTTCGAGGGTGACGAGTGTATCGACCAGCCCGAAAAGTGGCTCCAGACCATGCTGGAGCGCCACGGCGGACAACCCGTCACCGAGGCAGCATGAGGCGCACGACAGCCTTGCAGGGCGGCTTACGAGCCGCCTCACAGGGCAGCACGACGCCAGCCCAGCGCCAGACGGCGCAATCACGTAGAAAGGTGAAACCATGTATCTCTTAACCATCCAAAACCAGACCGAAGCCCTGCCCGACGCCAGCACGGCGCGAGACTACCTTGCCGCCGCTTTCCTTAACTTAGCGGGAGACGAGCGAGAGGATTACCAAGGCTATGCCGAAAACATGGCCGACGAAACCGTGTTTTCATTGCGCGACTGTATCGAGGTTTTCAACGACTTCTGGGGCGAGTCGCACCCCGCCAGCCTGTCAACATTCAGCCCGCGCCGCCGCGCCTGACAGTTTTTGACACCCCAGACAGGACCTGTCATCGCGGCAGGTTCTGTCACCACCACCCAGAAAGGTGAACCCATGACCCCGACGACCCGCCCGCAGCGCCAGACCCTGTTTAGCCTTTGGAAGCGCGCAACCGATGGCGCACCCTACCCCGCCAGCTATCGCGATTTCAGAGAAACAGTTGAACCTGTCATGTTTTCCGGAGGCGCAATTTGCGTGCAGTGGTGCGGCATGTTCGTTTGCATCGAGCCCGACGGTTACTCCCATACCTGACAGTTTTTGACACCCCGGCAGGACCTGTCATCGCGGCAGGTTCTGTCACAACCCCGCAGAAAGGTAGACCATGATCGAAATACACAAGGACGGACCCTCAGCTTATGTCGTGACAGAAAACGGGTGCGCCCGAGGATGGGCGGTGTACTCCCCCAAGCGCCGCCTCTGGCGAGTCGCCACCCCGAGGGGCGATCTGTCACACCACCGGAGCCGCGCCGACGCGCTGGAGGCCCTGTCAGCCCCGCGCCCGCGACGGCCCTGATACTGACTGTCACCGCGCCCCTGATACTGACTGTCACCGCGCCCCTGATACTGACTGTCACCGCGCCCCTTCAAACGGGTGCGGTGATTTTCTTTGGGAAGTTGTGCCCTCCGGTAGGACGCTTCTTTCGCGCCCCCGGCCTTTCCCTGATCGCCTCATCGTATTCCGCAATCTGTCGCGGCTCAGGCTTCTTCACTAACCGCATTTCATAACCCAGCACCGTGCAACACCGAATGATCGTTGAAAAGCGAAGGTCACGGTTATGTTTCTCAGCCTCCCACATCGTAGCGTGTGACAGACCCGACGCCAAACAGACGCGCCGCTTCGAAATCCGGATATTCCTCGCCTCCCGAGCATGATCTATCGCCGCGCCCATAAAGGCGTAGAAATCCTCAGGCAGGATGATGTGGTAATTGACAGGATCAAGCTTCGCCATTCTGTCGCCCT
>Ga0114976_10002375_pt1 | contig 11845 bp, 12 predicted proteins | sample S_130805_EF_Meta_FD_87319 | JGI IMG/M metagenome (GOLD analysis project Ga0114976, IMG submission 87319) | Freshwater microbial communities from Lake Simoncouche, Canada to study carbon cycling - S_130805_EF_MetaG | ecosystem: Environmental > Aquatic > Freshwater > Lake | place: Lake...
ATAAATATACTATGTTGTTTGCGTTGAAAGAATCAACTAACTCAGCAACAATAGCGTGTTTTTCTATCTTGTTCATAATCTTAGATACCTGAAATTGATTTAACATCGACATTCACACCTGGGCTCATTGTACTGCTAACGAAGATACTTTTAAAGTAAGTTCCTTTGGCAGCGGATGGCTTCAAACGGTATAAAACATTAATTAACTCTAGCGCATTTTCGTTCAATTTGTCAGCATCAAATGATACTTTCCCAACTGATGCGTGTATGATTCCAGTTTTATAAACTTTAAAGTCAATTTTACCAGCTTTAACTTCAATAACAGCTTTACCAACCTCCGTAGTTACAGTACCACTCTTTGGGTTAGGCATTAAGTTTCTTGGACCTAATACTTTACCTAAACGACCTAATTTAGCCATTACAGAAGGCACAGCTACGATAATATCTACGTCTGTCCATCCACCTGCAATTTTCTCAATGTAGTCGTCTAATCCTACGTAATCAGCACCTGCATCTTTGGCTTCTTGCTCCTTATCAGGAGGACAAAGAACCAACACACGAACAGTTTTACCCAAACCGTGTGGCAAGCTAGCTACACCACGAACCATTTGATTCGCCTGACGAGGATCAACACCCAATCTTACATCGATATCAAATGATGAATCGAATTTTGTGTTTGTAATCTTTTTTACGATATCACAAGCTTCCAACAATGAGTAAGACTTTGTGATATCGAATTTGGTTAGCGCTTCTTTTCTTTTTTTACCAACTTTCATAATCCTTTTTTAATTAAAATGGTGCATCACCTGTTACCGTGATTCCCATACTTCTTGCTGTTCCAGCAACCAACTTCATAGCTGATTCTTCAGTGAAACAATTTAAATCGGGCATTTTCTCACCGGCAATTGTGCGAACTTCATCCCAAGTTACTGAACCAACCTTTTTTCTGTTCGGCTCTGCAGAACCTTTTTGAATCTTCGCATATTCAACTAATTGAATTGCTACTGGAGGAGTTTTGATGATAAAATCGAATGATTTGTCGGAATAAACCGTCAAAACAACCGGTAATACCTTACCCATTTTGTCCTGCGTGCGCGCATTAAACTGTTTGCAGAACTCCATGATGTTTACACCCTTAGAACCCAATGCTGGTCCAATCGGTGGAGCTGGGTTTGCCATCCCGCCCTTAACTTGGAGTCTTACAAAACCTGATACTTCTTTTGCCATTATACTGTTACGTTACAATTATTATAATTTTTGTACTTGATTATAGTTCAACTCAAGTGGTGTTCTTCTTCCAAAGATTTTCACCATCACCTTGAGTTTACGCTTTTCTTCGTTTATTTCTTCAATTACTCCGTCAAAGTCATTGAAAGGGCCATCAATCACCTTTACCGCTTCACCAACTAGGAAGTGTTCCTCGTCGGTTACTTCCGCTGTACTTAATTCATCGGCAGTACCTAAAATACGACTCAATTCATTAGGGCGAAGTGGAACAGGTTGATCTTTAGACCCAAGGAATCCAACAACCCCAGAAACACTTTTGATAAGAGGCATAACTTCTGGATCAGAAAAATCAGCCCTTACTAAAATATATCCAGGAAATGCATTTCTTTCCTTTATTACTTTTTTACCGTTTTTAACTTGGTAAACTTTTTCAGTTGGAATGAGAATTTCAGGCACATAACTAAGCTTATTGTCGCGTTCTAGCTCAACTTCTACATTGTGCTTCACCTTTTTCTCTTGTCCGGTGATTGCACGCACTACGTACCACTTATGTTTGTCTTCTGAATTCGTCATTTTTTTTATTTAAAAATATTGTAGAACTGGGTTAATACTACACCTAGTCCGCTATCGAGACCCCAGATCACCATAGCAAAAATCAGAGATGCCACGATAACTATCCATGTACTTTCTCTAAGTTCAATCCATGTAGGCCAAGACACTTTGTTTACCAATTCGTCTTTTATCTCACGGAAGTAATTTGAAATTCTACCAAACATTGCGCATTTTATTAGCACGAGCACAAGGATTCGAACCCTGATCAAAGGTTTTGGAGACCTCTATTCTACCATTGAACTATGCTCGTAAAAGAAGGGATAACGAGTTACCCCTTCTATTATATAGTTCTTAACTATTATTCAATAATCTCAGTTACCTGACCAGCACCTACTGTTCTACCACCTTCACGGATAGCGAAACGTAAGCCTTTTTCCATTGCAATTGGTTGAATCAACTCAACTGTTATAGAAACGTTATCACCAGGCATAATCATTTCAGTACCAGCAGCTAAGGTAATTTCACCTGTAACGTCAGTTGTACGGAAATAGAATTGTGGGCGATATTTGTTAAAGAATGGAGTATGACGTCCACCTTCTTCTTTGCTCAATACATAAACTTCAGCTTTGAATTTTTTATGTGGTTGAACAGATTTAGGAGCACAAATTACCATACCACGGCGAATGTCTTCTTTTGCAACACCACGTAACAAGATACCAGCGTTGTCACCAGCTTCTCCACGGTCTAACAATTTACGGAACATTTCAACCCCAGTACAAGTAGATGTAAGCGTTGAACCAAATCCAATGATTTCTACTGGATCTTGTACGTTGATTACACCACGCTCAATACGTCCTGTTGCAACAGTACCACGACCAGTGATCGAGAATACGTCCTCAACTGGCATCAAGAATGGTAAGTCAACCAAACGTGGAGGAATTGGAATCCAATTATCTACAGCGTTCATCAACTCAAGAATGGTATCAACCCATTTTTGGTCACCATTCAAACCACCCAATGCAGATCCACGGATGATAGGAGTGTTTTCAGCATCGAATTCGTAGAATTCTAATAATTCACGCATTTCCATTTCAACTAGGTCTAACAATTCTGGATCGTCAACCATATCTACTTTGTTCATGAATACAACCAAACGAGGTACACCAACCTGACGAGCTAACAAAATGTGCTCGCGAGTTTGTGGCATAGGACCGTCAGTTGATGCAACTACCAAGATAGCGCCATCCATTTGGGCAGCACCTGTAACCATGTTTTTAACATAATCGGCGTGACCTGGACAATCTACGTGTGCATAGTGACGGTTAGCCGTCTGATACTCAACGTGTGCAGTGTTAATAGTGATACCACGCTCTTTCTCTTCAGGTGCAGAGTCGATTGAATCGAACGAACGCGCCTCAGAAAAACCAGCATTGGCTAATACTGATGTAATTGCCGCAGTCAAGGTAGTCTTCCCGTGATCAACGTGACCAATGGTACCAATGTTCAAGTGCGGCTTGGAACGGTCAAATGTTTCTTTTGCCATAGTGTTTGTTGTTTTTGTTTTTTTAAAAGTTTGTTTGAGCCAATGAGGGGAATTGAACCCCTGACCTTTTCCTTACCAAGGAAACGCTCTACCCCTGAGCTACATCGGCTTTTGCCTGTCAAGGGGAAAACCTTAACAAACTAGTTTGAGCGGGAGACGAGGCTCGAACCCGCGACCTACAGCTTGGAAGGCTGTCGCTCTACCAACTGAGCTACTCCCGCATAATTCTGTTGCACTTACGATTACTAGTGGGGAAAGAAGGATTCGAACCTCCGTAGACGTAAGTCAGCAGATTTACAGTCTGCCCCATTTGGCCGCTCTGGTATTTCCCCAGATTCTAAAGTCCACATTTACACGTAAACCTTTAGCACGCAAGTGCTCCGAGCCACCAGTCGGGATCGAACCAACGACCTACTGATTACAAATCAGTTGCTCTACCAGCTGAGCTATGGTGGCATGTTTTAGAACGTCTTAACAACGTTATTCTGTTGTTCTTTTCCTTAAAGGACTGCAAAAATAGTACTTTATTTTGCATTTTCAAATCATAATTGAAAAAATATTTAAGATTTTTTGATTTTTTATTCTTCTACACCCTACTTAATCCCCCAACTTCGTTTATTTTTGCAACTGTTTCTTATTGTAATGAATCGTAAATATTTTAAACCAATCGCCATCGCAACTATCGCCCTAATTGCTTTCTTCACGCTCTGGCGAAATATGAACCATACCTCTGATTGGAAGTCCGACCTTTTTGCCCTCAAAAATCCAAACGAAATTACCAAATTCGTTTTTACTCCCAATAACGACAAAAAAACGTCCCTCCAATTTCAAAAAATAGACGGCGTTTGGTTCGTAATGAATAACAACGACAGATTCGTGGCAGATACAAATAGCGTCAACTTACTGCTCAATTGGGCCATGCCTAAACTAAAAATTAAACGCCCTACCTCCAACGAAGAAAAGAAGTTTGCCACCAGATCTCTCACAATTGATGGTACCAAAGCTACCTTTTATAAAAATAACGAACCTGTTCATACCATATATATAGGTAACTCTACCCAAGCCAACGATGCAACCTATATGTTCTATCCAGAAACCGATAGACCTTGCGTTGTTGAAATTCCAGGTTTCCAAGGTTATGTTACTCCTTACTTTAATAACGACATTAATTCTTGGCGCACACCTTATCTAATTAATGAAGAACCATCAAACATCGAAAGACTATCCGTTTTTTATCCCTTCAACCCAAATGAATCATTTTCTATTGTTCAGCAAAATGATGAACTGACTTTGTTCAACTCTCAAAACAAACCTGTAAATGCGAAACGTGGTTTAATTGCAGGTTACTTATTACTATGTAAAGATTTTTCTCGAGAAGCAGGTCAAGTTGCAGGTATCAATTCAGATTTATTAAAAAGAGATACCATATTAAAAAGTACTCCTTTTGTGCTTTTTACATACACTCTAAAAAGCAAAAAACAAATCATTATTCAAGCATATCCGCTCCCGAATAGCGCAGAACCCATTGCAATGCATGCCAAAAGAGAAGCTGCGAAAACAATTTCAACAGAATTGTATTGGGTAAAAGCATCCAATGATCCTTTGATTTGGATGGCACAAGATGTAATTTTGAAAAACCGTTTGAAAAAATTGTCAGACTTTTTACAATAATATACAGTGAGTTTTAAAATAATAGGCGCCATCATTGGCTATATGTCTAGCGGCGCCGTGGGTGCCGTGATTGGTTTTTTAATCGGATTTTACGTTGATTATATTTCAAATGGTGAATCTGAAAAAGCTCCTCGTAATGAATCATATCAAAATAGCAGCAATCAATCCTACCAAAATCACCCGGCCGACTTTAAAAATTCTCTGCTCATTCTAATTGCTGCAGTCATGCGCGCCGATGGGGTTACGCTTAAAAGCGAACTCGACATGGTAAAGGCGATGCTTTTGCGCACCTATGGCGAAGCTGAAACAAAAGTATTGCTTCTTCGTTTGAGGGACTATTTACAGCAAAACCATAATCTCACTGAAGTATGCCGGAATTTAAGAAATAGAATGAGCTACAGTCCCAGGCTTGAACTGGTTCATATTCTATTCAGAATATCTCGTGCCGATGGAGATATTTCGAGGGCTGAATTGTCCCTCATTGATCAAGTGGCCTCCCAATTGGGAATTAGTACCCCAGATTATTTGTCGTTGAAAGCCATGTTCGTAACGTCGGCCGACTCTGATTACAAAATTTTAGATGTTAGTCAGTCTGCCACCGAAGAAGAAGTTAAAAAGGCTTACAGAAAATTGGCAATGCGTTTTCACCCTGATCGCTTGAACGATTTAAGCGAAAGTGAGAAAAAGCAAGCCGAAGAAAAATTCCATAGGGTTCAAGCAGCATACGAAAACATAAAGAAGAAAAACGGCTGGTCATGATTCCTGTTCACATAGCCCTCTTTTTTGTTTCGCTACTTTACGCAATTTTATTTTCCTGGGCCGGTCAAATTATGCCCAACCATCTTTCCGCTGAGGCATTTGTGTTTTTAAGGATTGCGTTTGCCACTACCCTCTTCCATTTGATATCAATATTTCAGAAATCAGACAAAGTAAATTGGAAAATTCATTTGAAGGAATTTGCAATTTGTGGATTTTTTGGCACTTCAGCTAATATGTTTTTATTTTTTAAGGGACTAGAAAGCACCTACCCAATTAACGGTGCAATTTTAATGTTATTCACGCCGCTTTTTGTTGCCATTTTCGATCATTTCCGTGTGAAGAAATGGCCCAATATTCCTTTTACAATTGGATTTATTGTTGCTGGAATTGCTTCGTTTTTACTCATTGCCGGAAAAGGAGCTAAATTTTCAGAAAAAACCATGTTGGGTGATTTCTGGATTGCAATTAATGCAATTCTTTATGCCGTTTATTTGGTAAGGGTAAAAAAACTTACTGCCGTATATAGTCCTATTACCGTAAACCGTTGGACATTCACCTTTGGACTGCTTTACATTACCCCAATTGGTTTGCTACCTTTATTACATGTAAATTTTTCAACCATCCCTCAAGATATTTGGTATAAAATATTTTACATCCTCATATTTACGAGCTTCTTGGTATATTTATTAAATGCGTACAGTGTAAAAAAAGCGGGACCTACTTTAGCCGGTTTATACATTTATTTGCAACCCTTGCTGGCAACCATCATTGCATTTATTTTAAAGACCGACCATATTTCAATGTACAAAGTAGTATTGATCTTGACCGTTTTAATTGGTGTTTTTACAGCAACAAGATTCACTCCCAAAGCCAAGGTTTAGCCAATTGCTTATTTATTTAGTTGCTTTTTTTTCGTATATTTGCAGTAATTATGCGTACTGAAAAAGCAAATGCTTTAATTGAAAAAGCCATCACTATTGTAGAAAAAGACGGAATCGTTGCGGACAAAATTATTTCTTTGTTGCAAGACGCAAGAGAATTTGCCTTGAAAGAAGAAGATCCTTTGGTTTCTCGTGCATTGCGTTTGGCTTGGCAACATTTAGAGGCAAATGATTCTTTTACCATTGATTTGGCTGAAGACATTGAAGATGAAACTGAAAACTTCATCTATTTCTTGAGTTTGTGTGTAAAATGTGAAAACGAAATTAACCGCACCGAATTGAGAGAAATGACAAACAATCTTCAAGCTTTAGCTTAAGATCAATTCGATTTCAACATTGGCGTTTCAGCAGGAGATTAAAAGGACTGATGAAATAGCCAGATAATCCTATGCCTAATTTTTCCCTGAAATATATCTTTAAATATTTAAAAGTCAGGACTTTATCATTTACATTGTTGTTGTTATTTTGTGGGGACATTCAATCTCAAAACAATACATGCAAGTATTCCACCCAAATTCAACTGGTCAACACTTTTGATTCTTTTCTGATTCAAGGAATTGAAGTCTTCCATGAAAAATCTCACAAAATAAAATACACCAATGAACTTGGTGAGGTAACCTTTGAGAATTTATGCGATTCAATCAATGAATTCGATGTCGTATTGCCTGATACCCATTTTCATATTAAAATCAATGCCACTTTAATTCATAGAAATAAAGTCATGATTCACTCCAATTTTGGTGGAGACTTTTATAAAATTCCCACAATCAACATTCAAAATAGGAACAGCGATATTATTTGTATCATTCCTCCTTTACCAAATTTAAGATTAGAATTTAACTCCCCTTTCAAAATAAATGACTTTTCTTTGTCATTGGGAAACCTGCTTAAAAAGCTTCCCATGATTCAAACCACACAATCGGGGGCAACCATTTCTAAACCGCTAATTCAAGGTATGAGTGGCATTCGTGCTCCATTATTTTGGAATGGCATTCGTATTGAGGGACAAAATTGGGGCGGCGATCATGCACCAGAAATAGCACTCTTTGGCGACGAAACCATAGAACTTTCAAAAGGAAGCTATGCCCTAAAGTATGGAGCAGACCTTTGGGGAAACATGGTCAATTTCAAACATCAATTTACGAAAGCCCACCATCAAATTGATTACTATCAACAATCTGAATACCAAAGCAATGGCAATGGATTAAAAACCGCTGGGATTATCAATGTAGGACATGATCCGTTGAGCAGAATTAAATCGTCATACATTAAATTTTCTGGTCAAATATTGGGCAACTACAAAGTACCCGATGGCATTTTGAAAAACACAGCCATGAATGAGTTTTCAATGGCAGGCGGACATTCAACAAAGAAGTCAGAAATACATTATTCAATCTATCAATCCGAAACTGGAATTTACACCGGTAGCCATATCGGAAACCTTACAGATTTAAATACTGCCATTCATGCAACCAAGCCAATGTATTTGGCTGAAAGCATGAATTATCAGTTAGACTTACCCAAACAAGTTGCCCGTCAAATTTCAACCATTTTTTCGAACCATATTTCACCGCAATTTTGGTTGCAACTTTCGTATCAAAATAATTTACGACAAGAGTTCGCTTACACAAGAACAGGACGATCAGACATCCCTCAAATCAATATCAATGTAAATTCAATTACAGCGAAAGCCACTTATTTGTTTGTAAATCCTAAGATTGAAGTTGGTACAGATCAACAATTCATTCACCAACAATATGGTGCTAATTATTTGGTACCAGACTACGATGGAATAAAATCGGGTTTTTATTTGTCTAAAAATTGGCAGCATTACACCTACAATACCCAATGGAAACAGGAAATTATTGCGCGGTTTGATGTAGTAAAAAGATCAGGTTTTGAGAGAAATGAAATGCCTTTTCAACAATCAAATCAAGGGTTTTCGGGGGGATATTCAATGTTGTATTCTACAAAGAATATTCATAATGTCTCGCACAATTGGCAAGTTCACCTTTCTCAAATCTGGCGACAACCAGCGCCCAACGAGTTATATAGCTATGGAATACACCACGGTAGTGCATCTTTTGAAGAAGGGAATCCCAATTTAAAGCCAGAAACGGGACAAAAATTTGACCTAAATTACCATTTCTCGAATTCTAAATTATGGAATAAATTTGATTTATCAATTGCAGGCTTTTTTCAAACCTCCCAGAACTTCATTTTACTCACCCCACAAAAAGACCCAATATTGACCGTAAAAGGCGCATTCCCGGTATTTAAATACACCCAAGCTGCTACCATTTATAGTGGATTTGAATATTTTTTACGCTATACAAAATTGAGCAAAAGCTTTTCTAAAACAATTCAAATTGAAAACAAAATGAACATCACAATTGGCAAATATGTGAACGGAGCATACCCAACGGGAATTCCGGCAGCCACTTTCAATTTGAATATAGAATCTGAAATTTATAAAAACCTGTTTCTCTCGATAAATGCTTTGCACCAATTTAAACAAATTTGGTATAGCGTTTCAGATTTCCTTCCTCCCCCAGATGCGGCTACCATTTTTAAAACAGAATTGAAAACGGTACTGAAATCCAAATGGGAATTGGGGTTATTCATTGATAATTTAACAAACCTGAAATATAGAAACTATACCGACCGTTTTCGATATTTTATGGATATGCCCGGAAGAAATATTGGTTTAAAAATTGCTTACCAAATACACCACCACAAAAATCACAAAGATTAATATGAAGAATTTATTTATTATCGCTATCATTTTTATAGCCAGTATGATTGTTGGCTGTGACCCTAAAAAAGATGGGTCAACCAAATCTGAAAACGAATTGATCACCATGGTTAGCTTGGTATTAAACAATTCCGATAGTACACTCTTTGATTCAACCAAGGGAGTTTGGAAAGATGTAGATGGACCTGGAGGAAATAACCCAATTCAGCCTGACACATTGAGATTTAAAAAATCCAGTAATTATTCCTGTCGTATATATTTTCACTGCTTTCAAAATGGAGTGAATAACAACATCACCCCAACAATTGAAACGGAAAGCATGAACCATTTGATTTGTTACGACTTGCAAAGCATGACAATGCCACCGAGTAATCTTACAATTCTGCGAACAGACAAAGACAAAAATGGTTATGAAATTGGTTTAACTACTCTATGGAAAACCAATGCAAGCGAAAAAGGCACAATAAAAGTTCGTTTAAAACACCAACCGGGAATCAAAAACGGAACCTGCGACCCCGGCGAGACCGATGTAGAAGTTGATTTCCCCTTTGTAATTAACAACTAATATCTCATTCAAAGAAGTCCCCAAACGAGGAATTCTGCGAATATCTAAACTTTTTCGTACCTTTGTATTATGTCAGATGCTATGTCACTAAAACGTACTGCACTAACTGCTCTTCACGAGTCTTTAGGTGCTAAAATGGTTCCTTTTGCGGGATATAATATGCCTGTTTTATACACCAATTTGATTCAAGAACATTTGGCTGTTAGAAACACCATGGGTGTATTTGATGTGAGCCACATGGGTGAAGTGTATATTACGGGTCCTAAAGCTTACGATTTGGTTGAATACATCACTTCAAATGATGTAAGTAGTTTATACGATGGCCGCATTCAATATTCTTGCTTGCCGAACGATCAAGGTGGTATTGTAGATGATTTATTGGTTTACAAATACAACCAAGAAAAGTTTCTATTGGTTTTCAATGCTTCTAACATTGAAAAAGATTTGGCATGGATCAACAAAAACAACGAAAATTTTGGCGCTACAGTAAACAACGTTAGTGATGATTTTTCATTATTGGCCATTCAAGGTCCTAATGCAATCAAAGCGTTACAAAAATTAACGGACGTAAACTTATCTGATATTCCTTACTATCATTTTGTTGAGGGACAATTGGCTGGGTTAAATATTATCATTTCAAATACCGGTTACACGGGTGCTGGTGGATTTGAGTTATACAGTCAAAACGGCGATGCACAAAAATTGTGGGATGCTGTTTTTGAAGCGGGTGCAGAATTCGACATTATTCCCGTAGGATTAGGTGCTAGAGATACTCTCCGTTTGGAAAAAGGTTTCTGCTTGTATGGTAACGATATTGACGACACAACTTCTCCAATTGAAGCTGGATTGGGTTGGATTACCAAATTCAATCATCCATTTACAATGAGCGAGCATCATTTGGCGATCAAAGAAAACAAACCAACTAAAAAGTTGGTAGGATTTACTTTGGTTGACAGAGGAATTCCACGTCAACACTACCCAATTTGCACTGCTGATGGCACTGTAATTGGTGAAGTTACAAGCGGAACAATGAGTCCTTCATTAAACAAAGCAATCGGTTTGGGTTATGTAGCTTCTGCGCATGCTGCAACTGGAAGTGAAATTTACATCGAAGTAAGAGGCAAACTATTGAAAGCTGAAGTTTGCAAAATTCCTTTCTTATAAAACATTAATGTTTTAAATATGAAAAGGCATTCCAAATGGAATGCCTTTTTCTGTGCAGCTACTTTTTTGTTTAAACGTTACAAATGCAAACCATTGCTTGTCGAAGTTGAATCGACGGCCTTGTATTTTTATTATTAATTCCCTTATTTTTGTTTCTTTATTTCAAAAATCAACTCATTACTAAACCACATTATTAAACAAATTATATAAAACCACATGAAAAATATTTTTATCATACTCTTCTTGGCGAGCACGGCGTTAAATGCCCAAATGACAGAAAAGGAATTGGTAAAACACCAAGAAGCAATAGAAAAATCCCTCAAGAAAGAAAAAGGTGTGATTAGTCAAGACACCCTATTCTATATGGGAAAACCTTATTGTATTGTTAAAGCACAGAATAAGTTTTTGGGAACCATCATGAATGGCACCATCAAAGATTTGAATGGAAATGATGCTATTTGGATTTTATTTAAATCTGCCCAAGAAATGCAGAATACCCAAAACATGAGCTATACCCAATTTACGTTTGTAAGCACGGAAGAAAAGGCTTTTTTTAGGGAGGGACTTGAGAAGACAATTATTAAAAACAACCTTTTTGTGAATGGACTTTTGGATAACAATGCGGTAAGGAAATTCTTAAATGATTATCCCGATCCTCGCAATGCTCC
>Ga0114976_10002377_pt1 | contig 11843 bp, 7 predicted proteins | sample S_130805_EF_Meta_FD_87319 | JGI IMG/M metagenome (GOLD analysis project Ga0114976, IMG submission 87319) | Freshwater microbial communities from Lake Simoncouche, Canada to study carbon cycling - S_130805_EF_MetaG | ecosystem: Environmental > Aquatic > Freshwater > Lake | place: Lake...
CTTGGTGGTAATATTCTTGATAGTGATTTCTTTTAAAAGTCAAAATGCCAATATTGGCGCAAACAATGGTTGCGAGAATAATTGACATTGTTTTGAAATTATAATTGGACGACAAAAGAACGTCCCCCAAAAATAAGAACAAGAAAACAAAGCCAAAAACAAATATTGAATCTTGAAAAATGGGAGCCCTATAAATTGAGTAGAGAAATGACAATAAAATTGGGAAAAGATATAGTGCTAGCCAAATCCAAGTTTTTGATTTAGGAATAAAATCTGATGGGCATTTTGCAATTTTTAAAATAATTAGAATCGTAAAAACGGCGAAGTATAATCCGGAAAATTGAAAGCAATATTCGAAATGTTTTATAATTGTATTGATGGATGGGGTAGGGAGCCAACCTGGGCTTCCAACTGAGATTTGGTGAATGAAAATGGGTATTTGCGGTATGTAAAGTAAAATTCCAATGATAAAGGGGAGTATATAATTGAAACTGAAATTGTGCTTTTTTATGATGATTCCCGTTGGTAATAGAAGCGCAATAAATAGAAAATTATAATAATGGTTACTTAGACTTAAGAAAATTGAAATGCCAAGTAATAATTGATAAATTCGATTTTGGGATTTGTCATGGATTAATAGCGCCCACAAATACAAACAAACAGCTGCTAAAAATTGACCAGAAGCATATGGACGGATGGTTTGACTATAAATAATGGGATATTGAAAGGTTGCAAGAAATGCCAATGTAAAAAGGGCCGTTTTGGTATTTGTTAATTTATTTGCTGCTAAAAAATAAAACAGCAATGACATTGATCCCATCAAAACAAATGGAAGTTTAATTACCCATTGTTTTGTGCCAAACAGTTTGATATAAAACCATAAAAATGTTTGCACTCCCGCTGGATGTCCATCGGTCCATACTGCTTTTGAAAGCATGGTGGAATAGTCAGTATAATTTAAACGGTTTAGTGCCGAGAGTTCGTCGTTGGTAAATGGGATTTCAGTGAAATTGAAAAAACGCAGTGCAAATCCAATAAATATCAGGATGATGAAGGCGATTTTTTCGTTTTTCGACATAGGTTTTAAGTAATACAATATTAACGGAATTGAGGTTGATACCCAAAATTGTAAGTAGAAGAATAAAAATAAATTTAAATTTAAATTGTCATTTACCTTTTTGTTACTATTTGTATAAAGGGATATGGAAAATAGTTTGAAGATTTCGATACCCACTCCATGTCATGAAGATTTAGGGAAGATGGATAAAACTGAGAAAGGTAGATTTTGTTTAAGTTGCCAAAAAGAAGTCATTGATTTTTCCAAAATGTCTGATGATGATATTGTATTGTATTTTGAAAAGAAAAAAATGGAGGAAGCAAAAGTATGCGGAACTTTTCGGGCTGATCAAGTTTTAGAGACTAAGAACAAAATTGAAATACCGGTTCAAACGTATTTTTATGCAAAAAACAATCATCAGAAGTTTCTTTGGATGTTATTTGCTTGTATGGGAATGTTTTTTGTTTCATGTAATTCCAAAACCAAAGGTGAGGTAGAAATATCGGTTATTGATAGTTCAAAGAATAGACAGAATGTAGATACTGTGAAGGAAATACAACTAACTGGAGATACTATTTATTCTGTTGAGCCAACCGAAAAGCCAAAGAAAATTGAACAGGTAGATAAAATTCAAGGTGAAGTGGTTGAAACCGTAAGCGGTTTTGTTGCACCAATCGTGAAAGGGGGTTGTGTTATTCCTGAAAATACGGAAGAAGAACCAATGGTTACGATTAAAGGGAAAGTTGCATTTCCAATAGATACTTCAAAGATGCATCGATTAAATGTCCCTCAAAAAGATACCGCTGCAAATATGAGATCAAAACGCGATGATAAATCCATAATCATTGAAATGCCGAAGCTTTTTTACGACTAGTTGACCTGGATATCCTCAACTTTGGTCAGCATGAGGATGTCAATTGAGTTTTGAAAATCGGGGTCTATATTTATACCGATACAAACCGCATTTTGTTCAATGTAACGGCGGAATAAAATGGGTAATTTATTTCCATCGGGTTCTACACATTCAACTATTCTATCGAGTCTTTTGAAGTCAATATTTGCCGGATTGTTTAACCAATCAGAAACCAATTTATTGGGTTCATTTTTATAAGGGAAAAAGGCGTTAAAGTGCTTGATTAATTCTTTGTTGCAATGGTGTTTTAAAATAAACCCGGTAATCAATGCTTTGGTGAAAGGATGGTAGGAGTTTGGTAAACTCGTTTGACCCAATACAAATTTAATTTCTATTGTGTTTTTGATATATTGGTTAATACCTTGCCAAAGGAGAAACAATGGAAATGCTTTTTGCTGATATTCTTCACGCACAAATGCCCTGCCTAGTATCAATGATTGTTTTAAAACAGTTTCAATTTCTTTGTTTTTTTGGTAGTAATCATACATAATGGAGTGGTAATTTTTCTCTGTATGTAATTTCGTGCCATCGCCTAATCTGTAGGCACCAACAATTTCTTTGTTTTCATCATCCCACAAAATCAAATGTGCAAACTGTTCATCGTATTTGTCGAGATCTCTTTCTTTTCCAGAGCCTTCATTTACTGATCTGAAAGTGATTTCTCTAAGACGTCCTATTTCCAAAATTAATTCTGGAGATTCAATGTATGTGGTTGAAAAAACTTGATAATTTCCTTTTGTAATCAAAGGTGAATTGAGCTTTGAAATTTCAGATTCTATTTTTTGTATATTTCTTTTTTCAGCAACGTTTACTAGTGTTGTTTTTTTTGGTAATTTGAATGGATTTTTGGTTTTGTTGACAAGCGAAATACTCATCAATTTAACCTTAGTTTCCAAATCATTTAAAAGGGCTTCATCACCGTTAATTCGACAAGGTTTTCCTATGAAAGAATAAATAGGTCGGCGACGTTTTTTGAGTCCCTCTCGAGGGTAAAGTGCCGATTTGAATACCCGATGAATTTTACCTAATTGATAAAACAATTTGCTGTTTTTGCCGGCAATGGCCCACGGTAATATTGCGCCTTTGTGTTTTAAAATAATTTTTTTTGCGGTAGGATGCCAGAAATGCTCTGATATTTCTTTTTTCTTAAAATCATAATCGGCAACATCACCTGCCGGGAAAAGAATGATACAATGACCTTCATTTAGCCATTGTAAAATGGTTCTAATTTGTGTTGCATTTTGAACTTTGGACTCGGCGCTTTCATAAGGATCAACGGGAATGGTATGTGGTTTTAATGGGTTAACCCTATATGTCAATTCATTGGCAACAATTTTAACATCGTTTCTAATTTTAAGTACCTGATCAAGAATTAATAAACCATCTGGAATTCCTGTAGGGTGGTTTGCTATAATTAATAATGATTCAGTTGCTGGGATTCTCTCGAGTTGATTTTTTGGGATAATATGTTTGATTCTTGAGTTTCTCTTGTATGCTGCTAAAAATTGTTTTGCATTCAAACTCTTAACCCTGTCGTAAAATTTATTTGCCTTTTTCCACCCAAAAATATTGGAAATGATATTAAATGAAAAATCATTTGTTAACATTGTTTGATTGACGATTTTAACGATTTTATGTTTTTCAATGAAAGGCATGTTGTAAAATAACTATGGCAATGTTATCTGGATTCGAATATTTGATTAACATATTATTAACTGTTGCAGCAAAATTAACAATTTATTTACATTAAAAAATATATTAAAATGTGCGTGTTTTGATAAAAAGCTATTTCATTGTATCTTTCCCAAACTTTTTTAATGATGAAAAAAATAATATTATTAACCCTGTTTTTTCTAACTATTTATTTTGTAAATGCTCAAACTGCAAGAGATGTTGCTGTTGAAACCTTTGCAGAAGCAAAAGTAGGAGGTGGCGTGTATATCAGATGGATACCAGATAATTCTGCGGTTAAATACTATGTTTTCAAACGACTAGGTCCTAAAACTGATTGGTTATTGTTAGATTCAGTGAATGGGACTGTAAATAGTTATTTAGACAAGGGATTATTTTTGGGTCAGGTTGCGGAATATCGTGTTTCAAAAAGTAAAAAAACTTTCTCTTTTTATGCAAATGGTTATTTATTGACGGGATTTGAAGTGGCACCGAAATTAAATTTGGGTAAGGTTTTGATGGTCATTGACTCAAATTACTCAGTTCCATTAAAATCGAAAATTGCGGAATACAAAGATCAATTAATTCGGGAAGGATATACAATCGTTTCCAAAGTTGTTTTGCGTTCTGAGAAAGTAAGTAACATCAAATCATGGATTTATAGCCAATGGCAATCTGATTCTTTGAATATTAAATCAGTCTTTTTATTGGGACATGTACCTGTTCCTTACAGCGGAAATTACAATCCGGATGGACAAACTGACCATACTGGTGCTTGGCCCGCGGATATGTATTATGGGAATTTCTATTCGAATTGGTCAGATAATTCAGTAAATAATAAACAAGCAACCAGGAGCGAAAATCAGAACATTCCTTCAGATGGCAAATTTGATATGAGCAAAATAAATGCTGTAGGTACGTCAGCATCGGCAATTCAGTATTGTCAGATACCTGTTGGTCGTGTTGATTTATATGGAATGTCGTCTTTTGGAAACGATACATTTTTAACAAAAAGATATTTAAATAAAGCACTTAATTTTAGAAGAGGAGTTTTAAAAGCAACTCCGAGAGGTTTAATTGATGATAATTTTGGATATTCTAGCAGCGAAGCTTTTGCATCTTCAGCTTTTCGAAACTTTTCAGTACAATTTAAAGACTCTGTTTTTGAACGCGATTACAGAACAAATATGGCTAAAAATTCCTATTTGATGAGTTTTGGTTGCGGCACTGGCACATACACTTCTTGTGATCAAGTTGCAACCTCTGCCTCTTTTGTAACTGACAGTTTGTTGAATCCATTTACAATGACATTTGGTAATTATTTTGGTGATTGGGACAATGCAAATAATTTTTTACGCGCACCATTGGCAAGTAAAGGATGGGGATTGGCAAATGTTTGGTCTGGAAGTCCTTATTGGATGTTGCATGAATGTGCCTTGGGTTTGCCTTTGGGTCAGGCAACTTTGACTTCTATTAATTCATTTTACTACTATAACGCAGGTAATTTCCAAAGTGGAGTGCATACTGCTTTAATGGGTGATCCAACAATTACTTTATATCCTTTGGCTTCTTTGAATAACGCTAAGGCAATTGCCAAATGTACAGACAAGGTAAGGTTTAGATGGGATTTGCATGAAGCAAATATTGATTCCGTAGTTATTGAAGAGTTTATTGGTGGATCATGGAAAACGCTTACCAAAACAGTTGGCTCCGATACGGATTTAACATACCGTGTTCCATTGGGGAATCATAAATATTCGATTCGACCTTTGAAATTAATGAAAAGCGCATCAGGAAGTTGGTGGCAATATGGAGCCCGTCAATACAGTGATGTTAGCGTAAATAATAGGGCTGTTGCAATTGCAATTACATCAACCAAAATAGCTTGCACTGTTGATTCAGTAATTGTTGCGGAATTGAAATTCGGACCAAATCCAAAATACTTGCGCTCTTGGTATGTAAATGGGAAAATAGTTCCTGATACAGCTGTATCATTTAAAAGAACCTATCCAGCAGGTAATATTCGTGTTTTAATGCGTTTGACAACAGACTCAGGTTGTGTTTTTAACGACAGTGTGAAATTTGTAATTAATAGTACACCATCGGCTAAATATACAGTTACAACTGCAAAAAGCCTTTGTTTGAACCAAAAATTCATTGCAAAAACAACGTCTGCTGGAACTCAAGTTTGGACGATAGGAAAAGATACCGTTTCGAGAATTGATTCGGTAAAATATGCTGCAACTGCGCCAGGGAAATATATTTTGAAACACAAAATTGTGGATGCAAATGGTTGTTTTGATGTTTCTCAAGATACTTTTGTAGTGAATGCATTGCCAAATGCCAAGTTTACTATTAATCCAGATACGACAATTTGCAGTGGGAAATATACTTATACCGCAAATGATACAACGAATGGTTTAATATGGAATTGTAAACGAAATGGGGCGGGTTCGGATTTTATTTATAAGAACCAAAAATCAATTGATATTTTTCCTAATGTATTTTCTGTTAAACTGATTGCTACAACTGATTATGGTTGTTCAGATTCTTCATTTAAGTTTGTTCGCTTTTACGGTAAGCCTAATACCCCGAAAATTTCAATTCTGAAAGCTGCAACTTATGCTGGGGATACAATTTCTGTTATGGTTACACCAAACGTGCTGTTTCCAATGCCAAATTCTGTAGTATGGATAAAACCATTTAATTCAAGCGATTCAATATTGAAATTTAGGGTTGCAGATACGGGAACCATGAAATTTATGGTATATTTTGTTTCTAAGTACGGTTGTATTTCAGATACAGCTTATTACGATCAGTATTTTGGATTGAGTGGATTGAAGAATTTGGAAGTTCAGAAAATTGTAGTTTATCCAAATCCCAATGCCGGAAAGCTCACCCTTTTGGTAAACACTGATGTAGCGTATATAGATGTGTTTGATTTGAAGGGACAAAAAATCCAATCTCTTTGGAAAGAAAACAATTTTAAAAATCAAATCGAAGTTGAGTTGAAAGATATCCAAAGCGGTATTTACATGATTCAAGGCCAGTATAAAAACGGAGTAAAATTCTTTTCCAAATTTGAGGTATTATAATTTCATATTGTCCTGCCCTGTTTTTTTAGGATCACTTTATTTATATGTCAAGCAACTAAAAAATTACTTTTTAATTTTCTTATTCATTTTTGGATCACAATTATTCGGGGGAGTTGATTATTCTGTTATTGGAGATTCAACGAAAAATCCTGCCACAGTTAATTTGTTATTGACTAAAACATTTTATGAAAAATCACATAAGATTGGGTTTCAATCGCGGTATTTTTTCATGAATACAAACAATTACGCTATTGCATCTTCTGATTTTTACGCTAACGGACTTAATAATTCATTATCTTATCGATCTGCAAATTTGTTGTATTTATTAAATAAACTTAAAGAAAATCCACCGCCATTTGCAAGTTTAACATTCGCTGGTGAATATTCTCATTTGTCTAATCTGGGATCATCAGATTTGAGTTCGAATAACCGCTATGAAATTGGATTGTTTGATATCAAGCAACCCAATCTAAAAGTAATGGGTCAGTTTACGGAGTTGAATCTGTCAGGCAGATTCAAAAAAATTAATTTTGTAGTTGGACGTTTTTATCCCCAAAGTTTTTTTATAAATGCCCAAGATGGTCGGCTGAGGCCCACTTGTGTTCAAGGTTTGAGTTTTTATTTTCATCAACCATTTCATCGTTTTTGTCCTTGGATTTATTCGGTAGATTTTAATGTTGCGAATAAAATTTTAGTTCGTGGGAGTAATGATTGGCATTCTATAAACGAAAGTATTGGCATTTATCCAATGGGAGTATCTGAAAATGGAAAATCATCAAATTATGCAACCGCCGTTAATTCAAATAATTTGTTGTTTTTTCCAAAAATTTCTTTATCCAAGATAAGTGAACGAAGTGAAAAAAATACGCTAGGTCTTCTTTATATACCATCAGATAGAGATTCAATTAATAGAACAGCCATTGACTTAAACTATAGTTTGGTTTATTCAAATTCACTTTTCTTAACGCAAATGTTTGAGATTCATGGATCAATTGAAACAATCTTGAGAATAAACCAGAAAAGTGGAGCGATTGTCCCGATGAATGAAAAATCTAAATCTTTAGATTATGGATTTATGGTTATTCGTCAAAATTCACTTTCTCAAAATTCTGATACGAATTATATTCCTCAAAATTCCAAATCTAGCACTTTTAGCGGGTTTTTAAATTTCAAAATAAATAAATTTAATTGGTATCAATCTTTTAAAATTGCCGGCACAATCATTACTAACGAGGGTCGTTATTTGATGCCACGTGAATGGGGAAGAGATCCTTTCTATACATTTATGGCTCGCGAAAGAAATGAAGGTCTAGGAGGAGTGAATGCACTCACTTTAGAATATTCTTTGGGCAAGAAATTCAAGAAGCGGTTATTTTTTATAAATTCGGTTGTTTTAAATTTGGGTTATGGAAATTATCATTTACCAGATGTGAAAAATGTAGCATTGAATAAGTACGGAATGCCCTCCTATCAACAATTAAATACGCGATTAAGCATCTCTCTTCAAACTAGTAAATCGCATGATTTGCAGTTGCAATTTTGGTATATTCAAAAATTTAATGAAGGAAATACTTACAACCAAGTTAAATATGAATTGAATAAAGTAAATATGTCACAAGTAAATATTGTTGTGAATTATTCATATGCTTTTGATATTTAATAGCAATTGTGACCCCCAAGTGATAATTGTCACGATAAATGTCATTCAATTTAATCATCTTTGCATATATTTAAATTAGATTCGTGGAAATAGCAGGTTATATTGGAGCAATTTTAACGGGACTTATTCTTGGGATCATTGGAGGCGGAGGTTCTATTTTAACCGTTCCAATTTTGGTTTATTTGTTCCAAATTGGTGCTGTTTTGGCAACTGCTTATTCTTTGTTTATTGTTGGTTTAACCAGTATGGTAGGTTCTGTAAGCCACATTAAATTGGGGAACATTCATTGGAAAACGGCCCTTGCATTTGGAATTCCCAGTATATTCAGTGTTTTCTTTACCCGACTGGTAATTATACCTCAAATTCCGAATCCTATATTTGCCATTGGATCTTTCGTGGTTTCTAAGCAAATGGGATTGTTGATTCTTTTTGCAATTATCATGATTTTAGCCTCCTATAGCATGATAAAGCCGTCGAAAAAGAAGGATGAAACCTTAGTAAATGATTTCAAGTTTAGTTTTCCTTTGATATTTATGGAGGGACTTACTGAAGGACTTATTACAGGGTTAGTAGGTGTTGGAGGTGGGTTTCTAATTATTCCTATTTTGGTTTTGTCAGCAAAACTTCCAATGAAAAAAGCGGTGGGTACTTCGTTGTTGATTATTGCCACTAAGTCACTCATCGGGTTCGTTGGCGATTTGAAGGGTGACAAATTGATTGATTGGCAATTCTTATCTATTTATAGTTCGCTTGCTGTTGCCGGTATATTATTGGGATCATTTTTATCTAAGAAAATTTCCGGGGAAAAATTAAAACCAGCGTTTGGTTGGTTTGTTTTCATTATGGGTATTTATATAATTTTGAAAGAATTGTTGTAAATTTAATCGCGCTATGGAAGATTTTGATAAATTAAGGAAAAATGTTAGGTCACTCATTTACTTAGTAATCCTTTTAACGGTTGCTGCTATCCTTTTGATCGTTTATTATATGAATGGTGGAGGTAAGAAAACGCAATTTGAAGGGGTGCCAACGGCGGTCGATTCTTCTCAGTTTAAAAGTGTTTCGTTAGACAATGCAATAGATTTATGGACACCCCCAAGCGAAGATGTCCTTCAAAAATTAGGAAAAGAAAAAGTTGCACAGATAAATTACGGCAAAGATCTTATTGTAAATACGGCAAAGTATTTCGGACCAATGGGTTCAATTGACAAGGTTACCAATGGAATGAACTGCCAAAATTGCCATTTAGAAGCTGGAACCAAACCATATGGAAATAATTACTCAGCAGTTTATACCACCTACCCAAAATATAGGGCAAGAAGTGGTACCATTGAAGATATTTATAAAAGAGTAACTGATTGTTTTGAACGTTCTTTAAATGGCAAAGCGCCATTAAAGGGTAGCAAAGAAATGGAGGCAATCGTTGCTTATATAAATTTCTTAGGAAGTAATGTTAAAAAAGGCAAAAATACCAAGGGTTCTGGTATTTATGAATTGAAGTTCGTAGATAGAGCAGCCGATCCGGCAAAAGGTAAGCATGTATATTTGGCAAAATGTATCAGTTGCCACAAAGAAGATGGCAGTGGTATTAAGTCAGAAGATAAAATTACATACCAATATCCACCATTGTGGGGAGCAAATGCATATAATATTGGGGCAGGGTTGTATCGAATTTCTCGATTTGCGGGTTATATCAAAGCCAATATGCCTTTTGGCGCGTCTTACAAGGCTCCCCAACTTACCGATGAAGAAGCTTGGGACATTGCTGCGTATGTAAATTCAATGCCACATCCTTCAAAAGATATTAGTAAAGATTGGCCTAAAGTTGGAGAGAAAATATTCGATCATCCTTTCGGACCTTTCGCAGATGGGTTTAGTGAAGAACAACATAAATTTGGTCCATTTGCAGCCATTAAAAAAATGCAAAAACATTAAAATAAAATTATGAATATAGAACAAATATACACGGGTTGTTTGGCACAAGGAGCCTATTACATTCAAAGTAATGGAGAAGCGGTAATCATTGATCCGCTGCGTGAAGTACAACCATATTTAGATCGTTTAACTAAAGATGTAGTAAAGTTAAAATATATTTTTGAAACACATTTTCATGCAGATTTTGTGAGCGGTCATATTGATTTGAGTGCAAAAACTGGAGCGCAAATTGTTTATGGACCTACCGCAAATCCTCAATTTGATTGCATCGTTGCTACCGATAATCAAGAATTTAAAATTGGGAATATCACTTTGAAAGTTTTGCATACACCAGGGCATACCATGGAAAGTTCTTGCTTTTTATTGCTCGATGAAAATGGGAAAGAGCATAGCCTTTTTAGTGGTGATACTTTGTTTTTGGGGGACGTAGGTCGTCCAGATTTGGCACAGAAAGCCGCAACCATGACACAGGAAGAATTGGCAGGCTTGCTTTATGATTCCTTAATGAATAAAATCATGCCTTTGCCAAATGATGTGATGGTTTATCCGGCACATGGCGCAGGAAGTGCCTGTGGCAAGAACATGATGAAAGAAACCATGGATTCATTGGGGCATCAAAAAGAAATGAATTATGCATTGAATCAACCCAATAAAGAAGCATTTATTGAAGCGGTTTTGGATGGGTTATTGCCTCCTCCGGCATATTTCCCAATGAATGTTGCCATGAATAAAAATGGATATGCGTCTATTGATTCTGTTGTGAATAACGGAATGCGTTCTTTAACGCCTGTTGAATTTGAAGTTGCAGCACAAAGTACAGAGGCTGTTGTTTTAGATACAAGAAAACCGGCAGATTTTGCAAAGGGCTTTATCCCTCGCAGTATCAATATTGGTATTGATGGACAATTTGCTCCGTGGGTAGGTTCTGTAATTGGCGATGTGAAATTGCCAATATTATTAATTACCGATTCAGGAAGAGAAGAAGAAACAGTTATTCGTTTGTCGAGGGTTGGATTCGATAATATTTTGGGACATCTAAATGGTGGTTTTAAAGCTTGGGAAGACGCAGGGAAGGAAGTTGATAGTGTGAATAGGATTTCTGCTGAACAATTTGCGTCAGAGGCTAAAATTGGTGCTGATTTGGTTGTTGATGTTCGCAAAGAATCTGAATATAGGTCAGAGCATGTTGATGAGGCCTATAATAAGCCATTAGACAATATAAACGATTGGTTTATGGCCATGAATGATGAAGCGCCATTTTATATTCACTGTGCCGGTGGTTACAGAAGTATGATTGCAGCATCTATTTTGAAAGCACGTGGTATCCATAATTTCAAGGAAGTGGATGGAGGTTACACTGCCATTTCAAAAACCGACGTTTCAAAAACTGATTTCGTTTGTCAAAGTAAATTGCAAAGCAATTAATTGGTATCTTTAGACATACAAAAGGAGTTCGATATTCGAACTTTTTTTTAAAAACTGTAACTTTTATTGACGTTGGTCGTCTAATTC
>Ga0114976_10002378_pt1 | contig 11842 bp, 12 predicted proteins | sample S_130805_EF_Meta_FD_87319 | JGI IMG/M metagenome (GOLD analysis project Ga0114976, IMG submission 87319) | Freshwater microbial communities from Lake Simoncouche, Canada to study carbon cycling - S_130805_EF_MetaG | ecosystem: Environmental > Aquatic > Freshwater > Lake | place: Lake...
AAGTTCTCTCTCCAGTGACCACCAGTGTTCCCCTTAGTGGGCCATTTGAAGGGCAGTCAGAGCCATTGTGGGCGTGAACTTGGACAATGTGACAAACATTGAGGTGGGGGTCAAAAAAAAGCCTGTATTGATGGGTCAAACCAAACCCCGAATTATGAGCATCCCCTTAAAAGGTAAATCTCTAGGCGATGAGTTTCAAGAATTTGCAGCCAAGTGTGGTTACACCATGATGCCCTGGCAAAAATACATCAGCGATGATTTTTTGACCAAAGACAGCAATGGCAACTTCATTCGCAAGACTGTTGCGGTGTTATGTGCTAGGCAGAACGCCAAAACAACGCTGATGGTGTATCGCATCCTTTTTGGCCTCTTTGTGCTTGGTGAGATGAATGTGGTGGCAATGTCATCCAAACGAGGAATGGCTGAGGATACATTCAGGGAAGTGTGCGGTGTCATTGATCGTAATGACTTTTTGCGTTGCCAGGTCAAACTCAATCGTGGCGAGGTTGGCTATCGCGGCAATGGCAAGGAACATTTGGATTTACTCAATGGTGCGCGTTATGAAATTGTGGCTGGAAACGCTGACGGGGCGAGAGGCAAATCTGCCGACCTGTTATTCCTGGATGAAGCAAGATTTATCTCAGAGGAAGCCTACGCAGCAGCTAAGCCATTGACTATTGCCAAAGGCCCTAACGCCCAAACCTACATAACAAGCAATGCTGGTGATAATTATTCCTCAGTGCTCAATTCTTTACGCGATAGGGCTTTGTCTTATCCGCACCCCTCTTTGGGCTGGTACGAATACAGCGCGCCACAACATTGCAAAGTGACGGATAGAAAAGGCTGGAGTTTTGCGAATCCTGCTTTAGGTATAACAATCACGGAGGCTGGCTTGGAGGAAGCTCTTGCAACCGTTTCGATAGATAAATTCTTGCCTGAACATCTTTGCGTTTGGGTATCCTCACTCAGCTCACCTTGGCCAATAGGGTCATGGGAGGCAATCGCAGACCGCAGCTTGAAACTTCCACCAGGGCCAGTGACATTTTTTGCCTTTGATGTGGCACAAGGTCGGCGCACAGCTTCTTTGGTGGCTGGTCAATACCTAGATGATGGCCGTGTCGGTGTTGGCTTGTTAGATACTTGGAAAGCCGATGCAGCAGTGGATGATTTAGTTATTGCCGCCAAAATTAACGAATGGGCCATGCTTTACAAACCGCAGATGATTTGTTTTGATCATTATGCCACTGCCTCCATTGCAGCTCGATTGACTGCTAGTAATCAGCACATGGTTGATGTTTCTGGAACTGCCTTCTACCAGGCATCAGGGGATTTGCTTGATAGCATTGTGGCAAAACGCATTGTGCATGCGGGGCAGGAATTGATGGATGCTCAAATGCAAGCATGTGCAGGCAAAAATCGGGATGAATCTTGGCGCATTGTAAGAAGGGCCAGCGCAGGGGATGTCTCTGGGCCAATCGCTTTGGCAATGGTTATTCACAAAATGAATGAACCTAGAAGCGTTCCAATGATTATTGCAGGATAGCGACACGCCGAAATACCCCTAATGCCTCAAATGTCCGTTTTAGGTGATATGGGTTTAATATACCGACATGGGTATTTTGTCGGCATTGCGTTTGGTCAAGGATGAAACTGACACGCTCAAAAATCAATACGCGCCAGCAGTCATGGCATCGCAATATAACTCTTGGTCAGATTCAGCAATCGGGTATCAAACAAACAGCATTGATCTAGTTTCAGCTTTACAGGTTCCAACCGTTGCCAAGTGCTTCCAATTATTGACTGGAACAATCGGCGGCATCCCATTAAACCTGTATAACAAAACAACAGGTGAAGAATTAGGTTCACCAATTTGGTTGCAACAGCCAGACATTCGCCAACCACGATCAGTGACGATTGCGTACACAGTTCAAAGCCTTGCTGCGTATGGTCAAGCCTTCTGGCAGGTCAAATCTCAGTATTCCGATGATGGCAGACCAGCTCGATTTGAATGGGTTGCCAATACACGAATTACAACAAAGTTAAATGCGCGCTCGACTGAGGTTGAGTTTTATAGCTTAAACGGTGAAGTGTTACCCAATAGCGGTGTGGGTTCACTCGTTACATTTCAAGCATTAAATCCTGGCGTATTACAAACAGGTGCGCGCACAATCCAGGCAGCACTTGATTTGGAAAGAGCTGCGGCCATAAGTGCTGCAACACCGTTACCAACTTCGATAATTAAAAACAATGGTGCGGATTTGCCTGAGGCACAAATTCAAGGCATCTTGGCTGGTTGGAAAGCCGCGCGCCAATCGCGAAGCACCGCGTACCTCACTTCAAGTTTAGAGCTACAAACATTTGGATTCTCACCCAAAGACATGATGTATGACGAAGCAAAACAATCGTTGAGCACTGAAATTTGCCGATTGATGAATGTTCCTGCATATATGGCAAGCAGTGATGCCAACAAGAGCATGACTTATCAAAATGTGCTTGATGCTCGCAAAGAATTTTATGCGTACACCCTGGCTCCTTATGTTTGCGCCATTGAGGACAGACTCAGCATGAATGACATCACCAATGCACAAAATGTGGTGCGCTTCGATGTCAATGAAACATTTCTCCGTGCCGACACAATGGAACGCTTGTTGGTCATTGAGAAATTGCTTGGCCTTGGTTTGATTACTTTAGACCAAGCAATGGCAATGGAGGATTTATCACCGAATGGAGATGCGAGTTGAAGCTAACATTTAGCACACCGATTGAAGCAGCCGATGCGGAACGCCGCATCATCGCTGGCAAGATAATGGAATTTGGGGCTATCGGACACACATCCGTAGGCCCTGTTATGTTTGAGCGCGGCAGCATCGAAATCCCAACAACGGCCAAAGTAAAGCTGCTCGCGCAGCATGAGCCAAACAATCCGATTGGTCGCGCTCAATCTTTTAGTACAGAGGGTGACTTCATGTACGGATCATTTAAGATTTCTAATAGCAGCAAAGGTACAGACTATTTGACCCTTGCTGCGGAGGAACTCGTCTCGGGGCTTTCCGTTGGGGTGGATGTAATTTCATCTCAGCCCAAAGACAATTACCTCCTAGTGACGGCGGCCAGGCTCATTGAGGTTTCACTCGTTGAGTCTCCTGCATTTGAAAATGCAACCGTCACCAAAGTTGCTGCCAGCGAAAGCGAAGCAGAGCAAGAAACAACCCAACCAACCGAAACAGAAAGTGAGGCAGTCGTGGACAACACAGCCGCCGTAACACCTGAGGTGGAAACTGCTCCAGTAGTTGAAGCCTCACGCCCAACGGTTAGCGCATCATTTCACACAGAAGTGCGCTCCCCTATCAAGACCGCAGGTTCGTATTTAGAACACAGCATCAAAGCAAAAATGGGCAACCATGATTCACAGACATTTATTCGTGCAGCAGATATGGCCGCACAAAAACTTTATGCAGCCAATGATTCATTTACAACTAACCCTGCATTTAGCCCGACACAATACATTTCATCGGTCATTGACACATCCGTAATGACACGCCCAACCATTGATGCACTCGGTGGTGCTCGCGCATTATCAGCAAGCGGAATGACAATCGCACATCCAAAAATTACGACAAATGCAACGCTTGGCGTAGTTGCCGAAGGTGCATCAACAGCATCAACACAAATTGTTTCATCTTATGTCAATGCAACTGTTGTGAAAATAGCAGGGGCACAAATCATGAGTCAAGAATTGCTTGACCGATCTGAACCACAATTTTACTCAGCTATGTATGAGAATTGTATGAGATCATACGCAAAGGCATCTGATGCTTATGTGATTGCTGAAATTGTTTCTGGTGGTACACAAGCAACAAACCAAGCAGCAACAATCGCTGGCATCCAGGCTTATGTTGCACAAGCAGCACCAGCCGTTTATGCAGCAGCAGGTGAAACAGCAACAGCATTTATCGCTGGCACATCTGTCTGGTCATTGCTTATTGGCAGCCTAGATACAACAGGTCGCTCACTATTCAATGCAGCCTCCCCGATGAACTCATCTGGACAATCATCACCACGCGGATTGCGCGGAGATGTCATGGGGCTTGACCTTTGGGTTGATGCCAACATGGTTGCAACAACTATTGATGACTGCGCGTTCATTGTTACACCAAGCGCAATCGCAGTGTACGAAAGTCCAATGCTTTCACTTACAACAAACATCACAGCAACAGGTGAAATTGCCGTTGAACTGTATGCCTACTTTGCAGCTAAGACTTTGGTTGCTGGTGGATTGCAACGTTTCGATAAGACCTGATAAAACCGCAACACACTAGAACGCTGGCATCGGGGTTCAGGAGGCCCTGGCCCTGATGTCAGCCTTTAGAAAGGAATGGATATGGCTGCGACATTTGTGACCGTTGCTGAATTACGCGCAAACCTTGGAATTGGTAGTTTATACAGTGATCCAATTGTTGAGGAAGTCTGCATGAGTGCTGAGGATTTAATCCAAAGCCAACTTTGGTACAACCGCGCACCCGTAGTGGCAACAGGATTACAAAACAATGTCGCAACAATCGTCATTGCCAATCCAGGACTCTTTGTGACGGGTCAGAGCGTTGTGATTTCTGCGTCAGGTTCCACTTATAACGGCACACGCACCATTACTGGCATGGGGCCTTACATTGTTGCCAATGGCGGTCAATGGATGACCTGGCCATACAACTATCCCAAAGGCTATTCATTTTTGCAGTTTGCGATTACAGCTTCCAATGACCCACAACATTTGGTGCAACCTTATGGCCGCATGACTGGGCCTGATGACAAAACAGATTCCTATGCCACAACACCAGCCATCCGTGAAGCTGCGATGATGTTGGCCGTTGATATTTGGCAAGCACGACAGGTTTCACAAACTGGTGGGGTATCCGTTGATGGATACAGTCCAAATCCTTATCGCATGGGGTACAGCTTGATGGGAAAGATTTCGGGCCTTCTTGCTCCGTACCGTTCACCATCGGCAATGGTCGGCTAATGCCAACGCCAGCACTCACCACATTACGCTCCACCATCGCGGCGGTTCTTGATAACCCTGGGGTGTGGCAGACTTTTAATTTTCCACCACCAACGATTCTTGCAAATTCAGTGGTTTTGGTTCCGCAAGACCCATATTTGAACCCATCTAATAATTCGCAGAACAGCATCGGGCCACTGGCCAACTTCAAAATTCTGATAACTATTCCAGCCCTAGACAATCAAGGATCATTGCAAAGCATTGAATCCACCATCGTTGCAGTCTGGAACAAGATGTGCAATTCATCATTGGTGTTCAACATCGGCACTGTCTCAGGGCCATCAATTCTGAGTGCAGCATCGGGCGACCTTTTGACCTCAGATATCAATATCTCAATTCTAACGACATGGAGCTAACAATGACCTACCCAACAGAAAATGATTTGGCAGTCCTGAAAAAACTGGGTTTGCCAATGCCCACCGCAACACCAAAAACCCAGAAAGATGAGGAATAAGAATGGCAATTTATTTAGACAATCTCGTGGGGCTGAAAATTGCCACCGTAGATTTGAGTGCGTATGTCACGGCAATTACATTGACGCAAACAGTGGATCAAGTTGAGACCACAAAAATGGGTTCAACTTCACACGAATACAGTGCTGGCCTAGAATCCAGCACTTTGACAGTGGACTTCTTAAACGACTGGGCTGCTTCAAAAGTACAGGCAACTTTGCAAGCTGCATACGGCACATCCGTTACAGCTCTCATTGTTCCTGTTCGTTCTGCAACAGCAACCCCAATCAGCGCAACCAATCCTCTTTACACAGTTTCAATTCTTGTCAATAATTTGACACCTGTTGGAACTGGTGGCCCTGCCGATTATGCAACATCGAGCATGACCTTTACTTGCACATCCACCGTTGCTTATGCAACAAGCGGCACATTTAACTAGGAGATAACAATGGCAAGACTGAAAATCACCAGGGCCTCAGGGGAAACAATCGTGCAGATCACCCCTGTGGTTGAAGCAGCTTTTGAATCAAATTTTGGGTGTGGAATCCAAAAAAGGTTTCGCGAGGAAGAAAGAACTAGCGACCTCTATTGGTTAGCTCATAACGCTTTGATGCGCAAGGAAGTAATTCCTCCGTATGGCGAGGATTTTCTCATGACACTCATCAATGTAGATGTGTTAGAGGATGAACTCCCAAACGGATAGAGCGAGATTCTTTCACATACCTAGTGGCCTCACTAGCTGTGGAGTTAAAAGTCTCGCCTAATGATTTGCTCGCTTTGGATTCCAGGATGTTCCAAGCGTTATTGTTAGTGTTTCAAGATAGAGCAAGGGAGGTCAAGCGTGCCAATGTTTCTCGAAGGGTTCGATAGAACGCTTTTCCTTTTGGATGCTTTTGAAATTGAACTCAGTATTGAAATGAATCGCAACATTGAACAAGCGATGAAACCGATTCAAATGAAGGCACGAGGGTTCATGCCCGGTGTGGTTCCCGATGCAATCAAGAATTGGTCACGGCCTCCAACGGGTGCATTGCCTGGTCATCGTGGAGCCAATGTCTATCGGTCTTTCCCTATTTTTGACAGTGCCGAAATGAAGTCAGGAATCCAATACCGACCAGGATTGCAGAAACAAACAAGCCGAGGATTCACTCGCGCCTATGCCGTAACCAATGAATCGGCGGCTGGTGCAATCTTTGAAACCGCAGGGCGCAAGCACCCTGGGGGAATACCTAGCAAATCTCGTTCAGGTGTGCGCGGTGAGGATGGCAAGTTTTATCCCAATCCTGGAGCAGGTGAACGATTTATCAATGCCTTGCCACCCATCAGCAGAGCTGGGAGGCCAGTGGGTTCCAAAGGTCGTTCAAAGAAAAATGCTAATGGTCGTGCCATATTTAGAGCATGGAATGAAGATCAAGGCAGAGTTCTGGGTGCAGTAATGAAAGCGATTGAAAAGGCCACAATCGGCTACAACTCCAAGCACACCATCCTAAGGATTCCTGCATGAGCATCCTGGGCAATTCCAAACTTCTCGTCTCGGCGGTTTCAACCTGGAATAACACAGGCATCAAACAAGCTGAAAAAAGCATCAATAGGTTTGAAAAGAATTTGGTTAGATTGGCAAAGACACTTGGTGTTACATTCTCGGTGGCTGCCGTTGTTGCCTTTGGTAAAGCATCAGTCAAAGCGTTTTTAGCCGATGACAAAGCCGCGAAAGCTTTAGGCCAGACTCTCAAAAACACTGGCAATGAATTATCAGGCAAAGGTGCGAACTCATTTATAGATAAGTTACAACGCGCCACAGGTGTATCTGACAGCCAACTTAGACCAGCCCTGACAAATTTGCTTAACTCCACGCGAAATTATCGGACATCTCAACAGGAACTTAACCTTGCTTTAGACATAGCGGCTGGCACTTCGCGTGATGTTGTTTCCGTTTCAGCAGCTTTGGCCAAAGCCTATGCAGGAAACACAACGGCCCTTTCCAAATTAGGTACTGGTATATCAAAGACCCTTTTGGCATCAGGGGATATGGTTGCAATCAATAAAGAATTGGCCAAACTATTTGCAGGGCAATCCTCTATTGCTGCCAACACTTACGCTGGCAAACTTGATCGCATCAAGGTCGCTGCAAGTGAAGCCCAGGAAACTATTGGCAAAGGTTTGATTGACGGGTTAGTTGCCCTAGGTAAAGACAACAACATCAATGTCATAACAGATGAAATGGATAGTTTTGCCAAATCCACCGCCGATGCTTTAACTGGTCTTGGGCTTTTGATTGGCAAACTGGGAACGGTTAAAGGAAAGTCCTTGCCGAAAACTGTTTTAGATTTTGCATTGCGCAATATTGGTGGCATTTATGTTGAGGAATTACAACAATTTGCAAGAACTACCGCCGCAGCAGGTAAATCCATAACGGGGATGCCATCAGGTGCGCGTTCAATTTCTGCACAGGAAGCGCGTACCAAAGCCGCGCAAGAAAAAGCCGCCGCCGCCGCGCTTGCCCTTGAAAAAAGATTGGCTGCTGCCAAACTTGCTAACGAGAAAAAACTCGCAGCACTCAAAACTGCATTGAACAAGGGTGCTGCCGTCTTTGACATTGACAAGATTCAGGTCATTGCGGCCTTGGCTCGAACAGACGATGAGGAACAAAAACGCAGACTTTTGTTGATGCAAGCTTTGCAAGGTGACAATGCTGATCTGATTATGCAAAGACTTAAAGAATTAGCCATGTTCAGCTCCAATGAGGATTTGCGCAAATTGGCAGGATTGAAGGCGCTCACGGCTGAGGAATTAAAGGCGTTGGAACTTACCTTGCTGACAGAAATAGAAACCATCGCGGCCGTTCGCAAAGCCCAACAAGATGCCGATAATGAAAAACAAAAAGCTTTGGAAAAGTATTTGGCCACACTTGCAGGAATGAAATTGATGGCAACCAGTCAAGCCATGATTGCTTTGCCTGGTGGCGGTGGTTTTTTTGGAGGCAATAGTTATGGTGGGTTTACGCCACCAACGAACATCCCAAGCAATCAACCAGGAACATCATCGGACTGGATGGGTCCCAATGATTATCCATTGACGGGCGCTGAAATTGCGGCTAATCAATTTGGTGGTGGTGGAACAACGGTCATCGCACCAACACTTTTGCCCGTTGTTTTGACAGACAGTGCAGGTTTCCAATCAGCCATTCAACAACAGCTTCAAATCTTGGCTCGTGATGGAAAGTCCACTGCGGCCACATCAGGATTGATAAACCAATTCCTATGACAATTCCTACGATAAATGCAGTCATCAATTTTTCAACGGGGCCAGGCTTTGCTCAGGCAATGATTCTTGGCACGGGCCAACTGGGAACCAATGTGCTTGCTGATGCAGCTTCCGTCATTGTTGATGTTTCCGATGTGGTTGTGAACATTCAAACCCAACGAGGCAGAAATCTTATCGCCGACCAGTTCCAGGCAGGAACCCTCACATTGGTCATTGCAGACCAAAATGGAGACTTCAACCCAATGAACAGCGCAGGGCCTTATTACAATCTTTTGAGTCCAATGCGCAAGGTGTCGATTACGGCGACCTATGGGGCAACCACATATCCCATTTTTGCTGGATACATCACGGGGTATTCCACATCCATTCCAAACAATGTGGATGGGGCTGACTTGGCCTTCACCACAATCACCGCCGTTGATGCGTTTAGACTTGCCAACCTTGCCAACATCACAACGGTTACAGGGGCCATTGCAGGGGATAAATCGGGAACCCGTATCAATCAGATACTTGACCAAATTGCGTGGCCCACATCCATGCGTGATGTCTCATTGGCCACAACAGAAACAACCATGCAAGCTGACCCTGGGGTTGCTCGTACAGCTCTTAATGCCATGCTCGTTGTTGGGGCTAGTGAATACGGGGCAGTTTATGTTGATGCCACTGGGTCATTTGTTTTTAAGTCCAGGAGCGAATGTGCCACATCGGTTTCAGGAATGGTCACAACATTTGCCGACAATGGAACGGGCATAGATTATTACAATGCTAAATGGATTCTCAATGATGCCCTGGTCTATAACCAAGCCGACATTACGGCAATAGGGTTGGCTACTCAATCGGCTACAAATGCCACCAGCATTGCCCAATACTTTGCCCACACCTACACTCAAACCGATTTGCTTATGCAGACCACGGGCGATGCGTTAAACCTTGCACGGGCTTATGTCGCATCAAGGGCGCAGACAAGTATCAGATGCGATCAACTCACCTTGAATCTTTACACAGAAAACTACACAACAGGCATCACCGCAGCTCTTGCAATGGATTTCTTTGACCCTGTAAGTATTCAGACCACACAGCCAGGAAACACATCCATCACGAAACAGGAGCAAATTTTTGGCGTTGCCCATCACATCACCCCTGGCTCATGGACAGTGGACTTCACCACGATGGAAGCGTTAATTGATTCGTTCATTCTTGACAGCGCGTTGTATGGAATTTTGGACACCAGTGTTTTATCATATTAAGCAGAAAAGGAGCATGACATGGCAGCAGGATTAGGGTTCAAGACATTCACCACTGGTGAGGTTTTGACAGCCGCAGACACCAATGGTTACTTGATGCAGGGCGTTCTGGTTTTTGCCAGTTCCGCAGCAAGAGCATCAGCCATCACATCACCACAAGAGGGCCAGTATTCCTACCTGAAAGACACCGATGCGCTGGAGTATTACAGTGGCAGTGCATGGGTTGGCGCACCCGTAGGAGACATCACAGCCGTTACAACGGCGGCAGGGTCGGGCCTATCAGGTGGGGCAACATCAGGTGCGGTGGCCCTGAGCTTGTCATCTAGTTACTCCAGTAAGACAAGTGCCTATACATTTGTTGCCGGGGATGAATACAACATATTTTCAATGAACAACGCGGCAACTCAGCAGTTTAACATTCCAACTGATGCAACATACAACTTTGCCGTTGGAACTGAATTCAATGTGTTTTGGATTACGGGTGTGGGTCAGCCAACAATAGGAGCCACGACCCCGGGCACCACTACGGTGATTTCAACAGGTGCGACCAGTGCTACGCCAAAATTGCGTGTGGCTAACTCAGGTGCAACTTGCAAGAAACTAGCTGCTAACTCTTGGATCGTATTTGGAGACCTTGCATAATGAAAATTGGAATTATGGCTAGTCAGATATCAGGGCATTTAGTCGTGGCACCGCCAAGCGTTGAGTATCTTGTTGTTGCAGGTGGCGGCGGTGGTGCAGGTTCTAACGGTAACTCTGGCGGCGGCGGTGGTGGCGCAGGCGGTTTCCGCACGAACACAGGTTTAGCAGTAACGGCAGGAAGCCCGATTACCGTAACCGTTGGACTAGGTGGCGCAGGTGGTAATAATGCAGGCTCGGCTGCGGCTGGAGGTAATAGCGTGTTTAGCAGTATCACTTCTGCAGGCGGCGGTTTAGGTGGTCGAGGTCGAACAAATGAGGCAGGCGGCAACGGCGGTTCGGGTGGCGGTTGCGGTAACAAAGGAACGGGAGGCACAATTTATCTCGGCGGCACAGGTAACACGCCAAGTACATCTCCAAGCCAAGGCAACAACGGCGGTAACGGTGAAAATGCCACAGGAGACGGGGAACCAGGCGGCGGCGGTGGAGCAACGGCGGCAGGTGCTGCAGGTGGAGCCGTTACGGGCGCAGGTGGCGCAGGAACAGCCTCATCAATAACAGGCTCATCGGTTAGTTACGCAGGCGGTGGCGGTGGCGGTTATAGCGATCCAAGCGGAACCTATGGCGCAGGTGGAACGGGTGGTGGCGGTTCGGGATCAACCACGATTGGAGGTCCAGGTGTTGCAGGAACGACTAATCGCGGCGGCGGTGGTGGCGGTTCAGGCGTAAATGCAGGGGCTGATTATGGTGGCGCAGGCGGTTCAGGATTTGTGGCAATTCGTTACGCTGACACTTACTCATTAGCAACATCTACAACAGGCTCACCGACAATAACAACATCAGGCGGTTATCGAATTTACCAATGGACAGGCTCAGGGAGTGTAACTTTCTAATGGCACATTTTTTAGAACTAGACGAAAACAATGTAGTGATCAATGGCATTGTCGTACACAATAACGAACTCTTAATTGATGGCGTAGAAAATGAGCAGAAAGGCATTGATTTCTGCGTGGCGCATTATGGCGGTACTTGGATACAAACCTCTTACAATTCCCGTATTCGTGGAACTTATGCTGGCATAGGTTATTCATACAATGCTGATGAGGATATATTTATTACGCCACAGCCCTATCCATCGTGGCATCGTGTCGGTTCCTTTTGGGAAGCACCAACGCCAATGCCTAGCG
>Ga0114976_10002380_pt1 | contig 11836 bp, 10 predicted proteins | sample S_130805_EF_Meta_FD_87319 | JGI IMG/M metagenome (GOLD analysis project Ga0114976, IMG submission 87319) | Freshwater microbial communities from Lake Simoncouche, Canada to study carbon cycling - S_130805_EF_MetaG | ecosystem: Environmental > Aquatic > Freshwater > Lake | place: Lake...
TATAGTCATTATAGCTAGCGTTAATGAAGCTAGAAAACTTAAAACTTAAATTATTGTGAAAACTTTTTTAAAATCTGACAAATTAAACAATGTCTGTTATGACATTCGTGGACCTGTTTTAGAGCTTGCCTCACGCATGGAAGAAGAGGGGCAGAAGATCATTAAGCTCAACATCGGTAATGTTGGGGTATTTGGATTTGATCCACCAGAAGAAATTCAGCAAGACATGATTAGGAATTTGGTTAATTCTGCGGCTTACTCGGATTCAAAAGGAATCTTTACAGCCCGGAAAGCTATCATGCATTATTCCCAGGAAAAAAATATCAAAGGTGTAACTTTAGAGGATATTTATACAGGTAATGGTGTATCTGAATTAATTGTTTTAGCCATGAATGCATTACTCAATAATGGTGATGAAGTATTGGTACCTGCCCCAGATTATCCCTTATGGACAGCGGCGGTGAGTTTGTCTGGTGGAACGCCGATTCATTACATGTGTGATGAAGAGAACAATTGGGCGCCAGATATCGACGATATGAGAGCAAAAATCACTGCTAATACGAAGGGTATTGTCGTGATTAATCCCAACAATCCTACTGGGGCTATTTACAGTGAGCAATCTTTAAAAGCTATAGTGCAGCTTGCCGAAGAGTTTGGCCTGATTATTTTTGCTGATGAAATATACGATAAAACTTTGTACGAAGGTAAAACGCATACATCAATTGCATCATTGTCAGAAGATGTTTTGATGATCACATTTAATGGCTTATCAAAAAATTATCGTTCTTGTGGTTATCGTGCGGGTTGGATGATTGTATCCGGTGATAAGGAGTCTGCTAAGGACTATATTGAAGGTCTCAACATGTTATCTTCAATGCGATTGTGTTCGAACGTTCCAGGGCAATGGGCGATACAGACTGCCTTGGGTGGATACCAAAGTATTGACGAATTAGTTGCAGAGGGTGGTCGCTTACGACGTCAACGAGATCTTGCTTTTGATTTAATCACAAAAATTCCTGGTGTGACCTGCGTAAAGCCCGATGCGGCCTTATATCTGTTCCCTAAATTAGATTCGCAGATGTATCCGATTAAAAATGATCAGGAGTTTATTGCTGAGTTTTTAAAGGAAGAGAAAGTTCTTTTAGTTCAAGGATCTGGCTTTAATTGGCCTTATCCGGATCACTTTCGCTTAGTTTTTTTACCTAATGAAGATGTGTTACGAGAAGCTATAGCGCGTCTAGCCAAATTTTTAGCTCGCTACCGCGCTCGTATGGGTGCCAACTCCCTTAAAATAGCGGTAAAGTAATTTTTTCAAATATGTTGTATCACTTATGGTTAATGAGATGAAGCCTTTACAAGTTGGTTTATTGGGTGCTGGCACGGTTGGTGGCGGTGTATTTTCAGTTTTGCAACGTAATCATACGGAAATCGAGCGTCGCGCTGGAAGAGATATTCAGATTAAGATGGTTGCTGATATTAATACTGCGCGTGCCGAAGAAATTGTGCAAGGTCGTGCACAAATCGTCAATGATGCCTATCAAGTAATCCAAAACCCGGAAATTGATGTTGTTATTGAATTAATTGGTGGTTATGGCATAGCAAAAGAGCTGGTGATGGCTGCAATTGCGAATGGTAAGCATGTCGTGACAGCGAATAAAGCATTAATTGCAGTTCATGGCAATGAGATTTTTGCTGCAGCAAAAGAAAAAGGTGTGATTGTCGCTTTTGAAGCTGCGGTTGCAGGTGGCATACCGATTATTAAAGCCTTAAGAGAAGGCTTAACTGCCAACCGAATTGAATGGATTGCCGGCATTATTAACGGTACAACGAATTTTATTCTTTCAGAAATGAGAGATAAAGGCTCTTCTTTTGAGGAAGTTCTGAAAGAAGCGCAACGTCTTGGCTATGCTGAAGCAGATCCCACGTTTGATATTGAAGGGATTGATGCAGCTCATAAAGCTTCGATCATGAGTGCGATTGCTTTCGGTGTTCCAGTTCAATTTGATAAAGCACATGTTGAGGGTATTACTCAATTGGAACCCATTGATATTCAATATGCAGAGCAGTTAGGGTATCGGATTAAGTTACTGGGTATTACTAAAAAAACATCGCATGGCATTGAGTTACGAGTGCATCCGACCCTTATTCCGGCTAAAAGACTCATTGCCAGCGTAGAGGGAGCTATGAATGCTGTTCAGGTTCATGGAGACGCTGTTGGAACAACGCTATACTACGGCAAAGGTGCTGGATCTGAAGCAACCGCATCAGCTGTAATTGCTGATTTGGTTGATGTTGTTCGTTATGAATCGGTAAAGCCCAGTAAGCGCGTTCCTTACCTTGCATTCCAAGAAGATAAAGTGATGCCAACCGTGGTGATGCCAATTGGTGACATTACTACGAGTTATTATTTGCGATTAAAAGTTGCCGATGAAAAAGGCGTGCTCGCCAATATAACGAAGATACTTGCTGATAACAATATTTCGATTGATGCCTTGTTGCAAAAAGAGGCTGCGCAGGGTGAAAGTCAAACAGATCTTGTGATACTGACTCACCAAACTCAGGAAAAATATATGTTAGAAGCCATTCGTTCGATTGAACAACTCGAAACCGTAAAAGGTGCTGTGACCAAAATCAGATTAGAAGAGTTAAGCTAGGATATTCATGAAATATGTATCAACACGAGGAGGGTCTGAAGAGCTTTCCTTTTTGGAAATTTTGTTGGCCGGTTTGGCTCCTGATGGCGGCTTATATATGCCAAAGTCTTATCCACAGATTTCGAAAGCCACATTAGATTCTTGGCGCAAACTGAGTTATGCCGACTTAGCATTTGAGGTATTGAGATTATTTTCAGATGACATTCCCGAAGAAGACTTACGCCATATTGTGCGCAAGACTTATACCGCCAAGGTTTATTGTAATGGTCGCGCAGATGATGATACAACCCAAATTACACCGATTCATTGGTTGGGAGAAGAAGCAGGTACAGAAATTGGTTTATTAAGTTTATCGAATGGCCCGACCCTTGCATTTAAAGATATGGCTATGCAATTGCTAGGTAATTTATTTGAATATGCCCTAACAAAAGAGGGTAGGGAATTAAATATCTTAGGAGCCACCTCAGGAGATACGGGTAGCGCAGCGGAATATGCCATGCGTGGTAAAAATGGTATTCGTGTATTTATGCTCTCTCCTGCAGGAAAAATGAGTGCATTTCAATGTGCTCAAATGTATTCTTTGCAAGACCCCAATATTTTCAATATTGTAATCCAAGGTGTTTTTGATGATGCTCAAGACATTGTTAAAGCCGTCAGTAACGACCTGGAATTCAAAGCCAAATATAAGATTGGTACAGTGAATTCAATTAACTGGGCAAGGGTTGTTGCGCAAGTTGTTTATTATTTTGCAGGATACTTAAGAGCTACCTCAAACAGCTCGGAGAAAGTCTCATTCTGTGTGCCTTCAGGAAATTTTGGCAATGTGTGTGCAGGTCATATTGCGCGCATGATGGGATTACCTATTCATCAATTAGTCGTTGCGACCAATGAAAATGATGTTTTAGATGAGTTTTTTAAAACAGGACATTACCGCGCTAGAAAATCTGCTGAAACCTTTCATACATCAAGCCCCTCCATGGATATATCTAAGGCGAGTAATTTTGAAAGATTTGTATTTGATTGGTTAGGTCGAGATGGGTCATTAGTCAAAGAACTTTTTGCTCAAGTAGAAAAAGAGGGAGGATTTGATTATTCACAACATCCAGCTCGTGAGCGGATCCAACAATTTGGTTTTGTGTCAGGTAGGAGTACTCATGCCAATCGTATTGAAACGATTCAACAAGTATCGCGAAAATATGGTGTTGTGATTGATACGCATACAGCCGATGGTGTTCAGGTTGCTAGAAACTATTTGCAAACTGGGATTAAGATGTTGGTTTTAGAGACTGCTTTACCTGTGAAGTTTTCTGAAACGATTGAGACTGCCTTAGGTTATCTGCCGGATCGACCAGATACATTTATCGGTATCGAAAATTTACCGCAAAGGATATTCTCTTTACCACCACAAGTAAATCTGATTCAAGATTTTATTATTGAGCATACCCAATGAGTATGAAAACTGCAGCTCAGGCCTTGGAAATATTGCTGTCGCAGGCAAAGGTAATTCAACATTCAGAAACGGTTGTTCTTCAAGAGGCCTTGGGCAGAGTTCTAGCAAAAGATGTCATTAGTTCAGTCAACGTGCCGCCTATGGACAATACGCAAATGGATGGTTATGTTCTTCGCGCCGAGGATATTACAGAATCAGGTACGATTTTGCCAGTGACTCAACGAATACCCGCAGGCCATCTCGGATATCCTTTAGAGCAAAATACCGCAGCAAGAATTTTTACAGGGGCGTCCATTCCTACTGGAGCAACTGCGGTAGTGATGCAAGAAGATTGTGAAGTTATTGGGGCTCCGGATGCCTCAGGACTTAATTACCAAATTAAAGTAAACCATGTTCCTAAAGTAGGTGAGTGGATTCGTGAAAAAGGTGAAGACATTCGTGAGAATACAGTCATTCTTCAAGCTGGAACTTTTCTACGCCCCCAAGAACTGGGAGTTGCCGCATCCTCAGGAATGACACATGTAGAAGTCAAGCAGCGGGTAAAAGTAGCTTTATTCTTCACCGGTGATGAACTCACATTGCCTGGTCAGCCACTAAAGCCCGGCGGTATTTATAATTCAAATCGAGATACCCTTATTGCTTGTGTGAAGGCATTAGGCTGTGATTTTACAGATTTTGGAATTGTTCCAGATACATTAGAAGCAACTAGAAAAACGCTACAAGTAGCTGCTACGTACCATGATTTAATCGTGACATCAGGTGGGGTATCGGTTGGTGAAGAGGATCATATTAAGCCTGCCGTTCAAGCGGAAGGTCAATTAGATATGTGGCAAATTGCAATTAAACCCGGAAAGCCTTTAGCATTTGGTACCATCAACCGTGAGCAAAAAGATCCAGCTTGGTTTATGGGATTGCCAGGTAATCCAGTTTCCAGTTTTGTTACATTCTTATTATTTGTAAAGCCATTTATTCGAGCACTTCAAGGCGCGCAAAATAAAGATGAGCCTCGTTATGAACTAGAGTCTGATTTTGATTGGGTTAAACCCGATAAGAGGAATGAGTTTTTGCGAGTAAAAATAAATACTTTTGGAAAATTAGAGCTATACCCAAATCAAAGTTCAGGTGTTTTAACCAGTGCCGTATGGGCTGATGGACTAGCGGATGTGCCTGCTGGTCAAGTGATACGAAAAGGTGATAAGGTAAGGTTTATTCCTTTTTCGCAACTCTTGGGGTATTAAGTCATGAAAATCTCAATACGTTTTTTTGCCTCTCTCAAAGAAGCCTTAAAAACAGATTTGATTGAGGAAGACTTACCTGATCAAATTATCACCATTGGTGATTTAAGGTTGTATTTATCAAAAAAAGATACGGTATGGGCAGAGTCACTAGCGCCTCATAAAAATATTCGAGCAGCCCAAAACTTAGAGATGGTTACGATGGACGAGCCTATTCAAGAGGGTGCTGAAATTGCTTTTTTCCCACCTGTAACCGGGGGTTAAATGAAAATCGCAATTCAGACAGAAGACTTTGACGTTTCAACTGAATTAGATCTGCTTCGTAAAGGACTACCCGGAATCGGGGGGGTTAACCTTTTTGTAGGAACCGTGCGTGACTCTCATCTGGGTGATGAAGTAGCGGCGATGGAACTTGAGCATTATCCTGGGATGACCGAAAAATCTTTACAAGATATCGTAGAACAAGCAAAAGAACGTTGGGATGTTTTAAATGCGACGATTATTCATCGTGTTGGTAAACTTTTCCCTATGGATCAAATCGTCTTGGTTGCGGTAGCGAGTACACACCGTGGAGATGCTTATGCTGCCTGTGAATTTATGATGGATTACTTAAAAACATCTGCACCCTTTTGGAAGAAGGAGCATACACCCGAAGGTTCAAGGTGGGTTGATGCAAGAACAAGTGACGAAGAACGTTTAAAAAAATGGACTAAATAATGCAAGAATCAAGAAGATCTTTTGTTATTCAGTGGGCAACCTTACCTTTAACTCTCCCATTGATTGGATGTGCCATAAAGTCTTTACCGCCAATCAAGACATTTTCAACTCTGCAACCAAATCCTTTAAATATTACTGAAGCAAAAGTTGGCCATACTTGGAAATATATAAAGATCAATCAATTTAATTCTGAGCCAGTTGAATTGATTGATGAAAAAATTAGTTCAATTGAAAATGGGCAAATCATTATTTCTCGTCAAGGGCAGAAAAATCAAAACTTAGGAAATGAAGTTCAGTCCCCTTTTGGCCGGCTATTATCAGATTCAGATTGGGACATAAATCAAACTTACCAATCTGCAATTCCAATTTATCTTGATCTTAATCAAATCAACTTAGCTACAACGATTCAAACATCTTATCAAGTAGGAAACTCCTCCTATCGCTTACCTATGGCAGTAACCATTCGCCAACTCGGATGGGAGAGTATTACGATTCCAAGTGGAACTTTTACTGCGATGAGAATTGAAAAAGTGATACGGTTTCAGCATAACGATTCTACAAGGTTAGAGTCCACTCGTTTTGATCGATATTGGTACTCTCCAGAAATTGGTCGATGGGTAGTACGGGAGACAGACGGTAGATATTTCTATGTCACAGGTCGAGGAAGAAATGATATGAGAGAAGATTTTTTGAGATATGAACTGCAATCTTGGACTAAGTAAAAGAGCTCAGTTTTTAAAAAATGCTCTTTTTTGGAGTTTTGGTAATTTCTTAATTTGATATTCAAGTCGTAAAGCTTCTGATTGGTTAGTAACTGTTTTGAATTCCAGTAAAGTAACAGGTCTTCTACCTCGCGTGTATTTTGCTCCAATGCCGGCATTATGACTGGCCAATCTTTTTTCTAGATCATTGGTAATACCTGTATACAAAGTACCGTCTTTACACTCTAATAGGTAGATCACCCAAGATTTATCTAAAGTGTTCGCATTTTTCATGAATCTATTTTAGTAGGACTCTTGAAATGTTCAGATTTGGACGTATCTATAGGGTATGAATTTATTCTTTATGAATGGAGAGTCCTGTGAGAATTGAAAAACTAACAACGAAATTTCAAGAAGCTTTAGCTGAAGGTCAAAGCTTAGCTGTCAGTGCTGATAATCAATTTATTGAGCCAGAGCATATATTGTTAGCTCTTTTAAAGGATAAAGAGGGATCTGCTCGAAGTTTATTAACGAGGGCCGGTGTAAACACCTCTGCTCTAGAAAAAAGCATTGAGTCCATCGCCCAAAAATTACCCCAAGTTGAGGGATCCGGTGATGTTCAGGTTGGTCGAAGTCTAGGTGCTTGGTTAAACCTAACAGAAAAAGAGGCGAATAAGCGTGGGGATCAGTTTGTCGCGATTGAATTATTTTTATTAGTATTGGCGGACGATAAAGGAGATTTAGGAAAGGCTGCCAAAGCAGTAGGATTGTCCCGTAAAAGTTTAGAGGCAACCATTGACGCAGTTCGAGGAGGGCAGTCTGTGAATAGTAATGATGCAGAGAGTCAACGTGAAGCGCTGAAAAAATATACCGTCGATTTAACGGAGCGTGCACGAATGGGTAAACTGGATCCAGTGATTGGTCGTGATGATGAAATTCGTCGTGCCATTCAAATCTTAATGCGTCGTACAAAAAATAACCCCGTATTAATTGGTGAGCCTGGAGTAGGAAAAACAGCTATCGTGGAAGGTCTTGCACAGCGGATTGTGAATGGTGAAGTTCCTGAATCACTCAAGAATAAACGGGTGCTTGTTTTAGACATGGCCTTATTATTGGCTGGCGCAAAATTTCGTGGTGAATTTGAAGAGCGCTTAAAAGCTGTCTTATCTGATATTGCCAAAGATGAAGGTCAAACGATTGTTTTCATCGATGAAATCCATACGATGGTAGGTGCAGGTAAAACTGAAGGATCCATGGATGCTGGCAATATGCTCAAGCCCGCATTGGCAAGAGGTGAATTACATTGTATTGGTGCAACCACTTTAGATGAATATCGTAAATACATTGAAAAAGATGCCGCATTGGAGAGACGTTTTCAAAAAGTGCTAGTAGATGAACCAAGTGTCGAAGCAACTATTGCAATTTTACGTGGCTTACAAGAACGCTATGAGTTACACCATGGTGTAGAAATTACTGATCCAGCGATAGTTGCTGCCGCGGAGCTTTCTCATCGGTATATTACTGACCGATTTTTACCAGACAAAGCGATCGATTTGATTGATGAAGCGGCTTCAAGAATTAAGATGGAAATTGATTCCAAACCTGAAGTGATGGATAAGTTGGAGCGCCGCATTATTCAATTAAAAATTGAGCGAGAGGCCGTTAAAAAAGAAAAAGATGAAGCTTCAATCAAGCGTTTTGGCTTGATTGAAGAGGAAATTACTCGTCTAGGAAAAGAGCTGGCAGACCTTGAAGAAATATGGAAGTCAGAAAAAGGTGCGGCACAAGGCACCGCCCATATTAAAGAAGAAATAGATCGAGTACGAGCAGATATTGTGAAGTTACAACGAGAAGGTAAGCTCGATAAAGTGGCGGAGTTGCAATATGGCAAATTACCCGAGTTAGAGGGTAAATTAAAGAGTGCCGCCACAGCTGAAGAAACTCCGGGAGTGAAGAAAAATAAACTATTGCGTACGCAAGTCGGTGCTGAAGAAATTGCGGAAGTAGTTTCTCGGGCAACCGGGATTCCCGTATCTAAAATGATGCAAGGGGAAAGAGATAAGTTATTAAAGATGGAAGAGAAGTTGCATGACCGAGTTGTTGGTCAGGATGATGCAATAGCTGCAGTAGCTAATGCTATTCGAAGATCTAGAGCAGGTTTATCTGACGAAGGAAGACCCTATGGTTCATTTTTATTTTTAGGTCCGACTGGTGTTGGTAAAACAGAACTTTGTAAAGCCTTAGCATCCTTCTTGTTTGATAGCGATGAGCATATGATCCGCATTGATATGAGTGAGTTTATGGAAAAACATAGTGTTTCAAGACTCATAGGGGCTCCTCCAGGATATGTTGGGTATGAAGAGGGCGGCTATTTAACTGAGCTCGTCAGACGCAAACCATACAGTGTGATTTTGCTAGATGAAATCGAGAAGGCTCATCCAGATGTATTTAATGTTCTATTGCAAGTACTGGATGATGGTCGAATGACCGATGGTCAAGGTCGAACTGTTGATTTTAAAAATACCGTGATTGTTATGACAAGTAATCTCGGTTCTCCTATTATTCAGGCAATGGTTGGTCAGCCTCAGGAAGATATTCATGATGCTGTATGGAATGAAGTAAAAGATCATTTTCGTCCAGAGTTTCTAAATCGTATCGATGAAGTTGTGGTGTTCCATGCTTTGGATAAAAGTCAGATTACGTCCATTGCGAAGATTCAGTTACAACGCTTAATTGATCGTTTAGCGAAGATGGATATGCAACTCTACGTCAGTGATGCAGCGTTGATAAAAATTGCAGACGCTGGATTTGATCCAGTATTTGGGGCACGACCTTTGAAGCGAGCGATTCAGCAATCAATAGAGAACCCGATTTCGAAATTGATTTTGGAGGGAAAATTTGGACCTAAGGACTTAATTCCGGTGGATGTTGAAAATAATGAATTTGTTTTTACTAGGAAAGTTCATTAACGTAAAATGGGGGGATGAATTCAAATAAAAAAGATGTGGAGATTATTAGCTTAATTGGCCTAGCCCATAGCATTTCCCATTTTTTTCATTTAATCATAGCTCCCCTGTTTCCTTGGATTAAAGTCGAGTTTGGTCTTACATATGCTGAGTTAGGCCTGTTGATGACCACCTTTTATGTGGTCTCCTCCGTTGTCCAATCTACTAGTGGACTATTAGTTGATCGTTACGGTGCTCGTCCCATGTTATTTATTGGGATTTTTTTCCTCATGATCAGCGCTTTTATACTTGGGTTCGCTCAGACTTACACCATGTTGCTCATTGGGGTATCCATCGCTGGAATAGGTAACGGAGTATTCCATCCAGTCGATTACACCATGATTAATCACCTTATCAAAGAAAAAAACTTAGCTCATGCTTATTCAGTTCATGGGGTTACAGGTTATCTTGGGTGGGCAGCTGCGCCATTATTTTTGTTGAGCTTAACCGCACTGTTTGATAGCTGGAGAGTGGCTGAGTTTGGAGCTGGCATCCTTGCTGGGATTGTTTTACTGATTTTGCTATATCGACGTAAACAATTAGAAGATCACGTGGTTGAAGAGCACCATGAAGAAAAAGAAGCCCCGATTGCTACTTTAGCGATTTTTAAATTACCGAGCATGTGGATGAGTTGGCTATTCTTTTATTTAACCTCATTTGGCTTTGCTGGAATTCAGAGTTTTTCCTCTAGCGCTTTAGTCGATATCTATCAAATCCCAATCAGTTTGACAGCATCTTCCTACACTTTATTCATGATTTGTAGTGCTTTAGGCTTGATTGCTGGTGGTTTTGTTGCAACTAAAATATCAGATCCTGACCGGGTGATTACAACTGCATTTCTCATTTCTGGAGTGATGGCGATTGTGACAGGGATGGGAATATTTCCAGGCTGGACTGTTCCAGTATTGTTTGCATTGATGGGTTTTGGTGGAGGAATGGCTGGACCGGCTAGGGATCTTATGGTGCGAGCAGGAACTCCCAAAGGGGCTTCAGGTAGAGTATTTGGCTTGGTGTATTCCGGCATTGATTTTGGTGCAGCATCAGGCCCAGTTTTATTTGGCCTGTTTATGGATTGGAAAAGTCCTGAGATTATTTTTTACTCCATTGCCGTGTTGCAACTATTTGCTGTATTAGTGGCCCACCTTTTAAATCAGCACAATAAAAATAAGCTAGCCGTTATTTAGGTCAAATCTTCTGTAAATTTCACATTGTGAAATGTATTTCCTATCAGTAAAAATACTTACTTTAATAAGTTAAAAAAATATCTTAAATGATGATTTTTCATTTCATAATTTGAAATTTAATGTATAAATCGTTGATTTTTAATAATTAAAAATATTAAATAAATATTGTCTTTGCACTTGTGTTGCAGAGCAAAAATTCTTAAAGTCTTATATAAGACTTTTACATATTTACTTTTTATGAATCACCGTTTTGTAATACATTTTTGGAGAATGAAATGAAGACACGTCAAGAAGCTGCAGCAGAAATTCAGAAAGATTGGGATACCAATCCACGTTGGAAAGGTATTCAACGTAATTACACTGCGGATGATGTTGTCCGTTTAAGAGGTTCTTTACATGTAGAGCACACCTTAGCTCGTCATGGTGCAGAAAAATTATGGAATATGGTCAACAATGAGGCTTATATCAATTGTTTAGGTGCTTTGACTGGTGGACAGGCGATGCAGCAGGTTAAAGCTGGTATCAAAGCAATTTACCTCTCAGGCTGGCAAGTAGCTGCAGATGCCAATAGTGGCGCAGAAATGTATCCAGATCAATCCCTCTATCCAGTTGACTCAGTTCCTAAAGTCGTTGAAAGAATTAACAACACATTTAAACGTGCTGATGAGATTCAGTGGTCAAAAGGTTTAAATCCTGGCGATGCTGGTTATATTGATTATTTTGCACCAATCGTGGCTGATGCTGAAGCTGGTTTTGGTGGCGTACTCAATGGCTTTGAATTAATGAAGTCAATGATTGAGTCTGGAGCTGCTGGTGTGCACTTTGAAGATCAATTAGCCTCTGTGAAAAAATGTGGCCACATGGGTGGTAAGGTATTAGTTCCAACTACA
>Ga0114976_10002381_pt1 | contig 11831 bp, 11 predicted proteins | sample S_130805_EF_Meta_FD_87319 | JGI IMG/M metagenome (GOLD analysis project Ga0114976, IMG submission 87319) | Freshwater microbial communities from Lake Simoncouche, Canada to study carbon cycling - S_130805_EF_MetaG | ecosystem: Environmental > Aquatic > Freshwater > Lake | place: Lake...
CATGAGATCTCCTGTCAAATGAAACGTCTGGACGACGGTGGCCATATTCCAGACATGTCCATGCACCTTCGCCACCCGCATCAAGGGGACGGCTTCCAGAATTCAGAGACTGTTAACGCAGCAGATTCAGATCGTTCGCGCGCTTGACAGAAAGCGGCGAGTGCAGTGATCAGCGCAGGTCGATGACCGATACGACGGTGCCGGCGGCCACATGAACCTGGTCTTCCGGGATCACGATCAAGGCATCCGCATCGGCCAGCCCACCGAGCACATGCGATCCCTGGCCCGTGCCGGTGGCTTCCACTCCTCCCGCGACAAAACGCGCACGTGCAAACTGGCGTCGTCCGAGCGGAGAGTCGAGTGCAGTCACACACGTGCTCATGAGGATTGGTCGATCAAGAATCGTGAGCCCACGCATTCGACGGATGGCCGGACGCACGAACATCTCGAACGACACGTAACTGCTCACCGGATTGCCCGGCAGGGTGATGATCGGGGTGCCTTCGATGCGTCCATACCCCTGCGGCATGCCGGGCTGCATCGCGACCTTCATGAACTGCACCGTTCCCAGACGACTCAGCACTGCTTTGACGGTGTCGTAAGCACCCATGCTCACCCCGCCGCTGGTGAGGATGAGGTCGCACCGGTGAAGTTGGTCCTCAATGGCGTCAAGGAACGCGGCGTCGTCGTCTGGGATCGGACCCACTCGGTAGGCCTGTGCACCGGCCTCGCGCGCCGCCGAAATGAGCATGAAGCTGTTGGCGTCGTGGATCATGCCGGGTGCGAGGTCCTCGCCCGGCTCCACGAGTTCAGAACCCGTGGCGATCACGGCGATGCGCGGCTGCGGACGCACCCGCACCGTGCCGTGGCCACACGCTGCCAGCAGCGCGATCTGACGCGCCTGGATCAGGGTGCCCGCCGGGAGCACCACCGTGCCGGCCACCACATCCTCGCCCGTGCGACGCACATAGGCGCCCACATCGACAGAGCCGTGCACCAGCACACTGCGCGTCCCTGCATCGGTCTTCTCGACCGGGATCACGGCGTCGGCACCGGCCGGCATTGCGGCGCCGGTCATGATCCGCACGGCCGTGCCGCGCGTGACCGTGACCATGGAGGTGCCACCCGCGGGCACGTCGTCGATGACCCGAAGATCCACCGGCACCTCGAGCGATGCGTAGGTCAGATCCGCCGAGAGCACCGCGTAGCCATCCATCGATGAGTTGTCGAACGAAGGCAAACTCACGGCGGCCGTCACATCGTCGGCCAGAACGCATCCCTCGATGGCGGTGAGGGGGAGCTCGATCGCCGACAGCGGTGCGATCCCCGCGAGCACCCGGTCGCGATAGTCCTCGACGCTCAGCATTCTCAAGACTCTAGGCGAAGACGCTTAGGGACGCTTGGTGGTGTTGGTGAGCCCCTCGGCACCCATGTAGGTGACCAGGACTCGCACCACACCCGAGCCCTTGTTCACACCGTTGTGGAACACCTTGGTGGCCTCCATATAGGCCGTCCCGGCGGGGAACTCCTTGGTCACGCCCGCGTCGTACTCCACGGTCAGAGTGCCTTCGAGTACGTACGCGAACAAGGGCACGTTGTGCTTGTGCCATCCCGTTGCCTGACCGGGCTGGAGTTCGACGATCGTGCTGCTCACTTGGGCTTGCGCACCCTTGGGATACGCCAGCGGCTGCTCGAGCACCGTGGTCGCCTGCTGGTCCAGGAGCATGCCTGACGAAGGTGCGGAAGCTGCCGGGGCACTGGCCGCACCCGAGTCGGCTGATGAGGTGCCGCCGGACGAGCAACTGGCGAGCCCCAGAACGCACACCGCCGCGGCCACCGTTGTGATGAATGTCCGCCGCGTCATGGCCTCATTGCACCACGATGGAGAGGATGCCCACGCGATTGACGTTCCTGCACCCGTCCCGGTCCATACCGATCACCCGGTGGCGGGCGGCCTCGCGCTGGCGCACCGGCCCGAGCACGTTCGCCATCCTCGTGTTCGGTCTATGGCTGTTTGGGACGGGCGAGGCGTGCCTGGTGGTCAGCGGCATCGGCGTCAGCCCATGGACGGTGCTGGCCGAGGGCATGACCCTTCACCTGCCCATCTCCATCGGCCTGGCCACCTTTCTCACCAGTTGCGTCGTCCTGCTGTTGTGGATCCCGCTGCGCGAACGCCCCGGCCTGGGCACGATCAGCAACGCGGTCGTCATCTCGATAGCCCTGCAGGTCATGGTCATGACCATCCCGACACCGTCGCAGTGGTGGCTGCAACTGGCACTCGTGATCATCGGGATCGCATGTATCGGAATCGGCAGCGGCCTCTATCTCACGACAAACCTGGGTCCGGGACCCCGCGATGGCTGGATGACCGGCATCCACCAACGCACCGGGTGGCCGGTAGCGCGCGTGCGGCTATGCATCGAGGCGACGGTCGTCATCATCGGCTGGCTGCTCGGGGGCACGGTCGGCATCGGCACCATCGTGTTCGCCCTGTGCATTGGGCTCTCGGTGGGCTACGGCCTACGCGTCGCCGGATGGCTGGGGCGCGCGACGTCTCCCGCTCCGTCTGACATTCCCGATGTAGATGAGCCACACCCAGAGCTTGAGGCCTGAGCGGTCCCCTAGCCTTCACCCCCAGCACTCACGACGGGAGCGATCGATGTCGAACGGCCGGATCTGGCTCGTGCGCCACGGCGAGACCGAGTGGAGCCGAAGCGGCCAGCACACGGGCCGCACCGATGTGGGACTTACACCTCACGGTGAGGAGCAGGCTCGCGCACTCCTTCACGCACTCGACGACGCCACGGTGGGCCTCACGCTCTGCAGCCCCCTTGGGCGCGCCCGCGACACCGCGCGACTGGCCGGCCTCACGCCTGATCAGTTCACCGACGATCTGCTCGAGTGGGACTACGGCGCCTACGAAGGGATCACGACGGCGCAGATCCGCGACCAGACGGGTGACCCGACCTGGCTCATCTGGGACCACCCCATTCCCGCAGGCGTCACGCCGGGCGAGGAGTTGGCTGACGTGGGCGCACGCGTGGATCGCGTCATCGCGCGCTGCCTACCCATCGTGGAGTCCGGCCGTGACTGCGTGCTGGTGTCGCACGGTCACACCTTGCGCATCCTCACGGCCCGTTGGCTGGGCCTTGCGCCCATCGCCGGCCGCCTGTTCGCTCTTGACCCGGCACGCCTATCGTCCCTTGGTTACGAGCACGAGACCCACGTACTTCGCGAATGGAATGCCACCGTCACGCATCCGGAGAATGCCCATGTCTGATCCCGCATCCTCAGGCGCTGCCCGGCGCCAGCTTCGGTTCGCCATTTTCCTTCAGGCCATGGCCCTGCTGATGATGGGCGGGGCATGCGTGCTGCGCGCGGCGAAGATCGGCTTCGACCCACTCACGCTCATTCTCGGAGTGCTGGCCATCCTCATTGCCGTGGCGCTCACCTTCACGACCCGCCAGTTGAGACGAACCGGGATACTGCACCCATGATCCGCGGTTTTGCGAGCGACAACTATGCCGGCATCCACCCTGAGGTGCTGCAGGCCATCATCGAAGTTAACGAGGGCCACGCCACCGCCTACGGCGACGACGCCATTACCGAGCAGTTGCGCAAAACTTTTCGCAAGCAGTTCGGCTCGCATACCGAGGTCTACCCCGTCTTCAACGGCACCGGTGCCAATGTCGTAGCACTGCAGGCCATGTGCCAGCGCTGGCAGGCCGTGATCTGCGCACAGTCCGCCCACATCCATGCCGATGAAGGTGGAGCTCCAGAGGTCATGGGTGGTCTCAAGCTGTGGACCATCCCCACACCCGACGGCAAACTCACGCCAGAACTCATCGACGAGCAGGCCCACGGATTCGGTTTCGTTCATCGAGCCCAGCCCAAGGTTGTCAGCATCACGCAGAGCACCGAGCAGGGAACGGTCTACGCCCTCCACGAGATCCGCGCGATCGCCGACCACGTGCACTCCCTCGGCATGTGGCTGCACATGGACGGAGCCCGCATCGCCAACGCCGCCGTCCGGTTGGGCACCGAATTGCGTGCGCTCACCACTGACGTCGGTGTCGACGTGCTGTCCTTCGGCGGTACCAAGAATGGGCTGATGCTCGGCGAAGCGGTCGTGGTGCTCAATCCCGAGGCGGCACCCGGCGTGGATTTCCTGCGCAAGACCTCCATGCAGCTCGCCAGCAAGATGCGTTTCATCAGCGCGCAATTGCTCGCCCTCTTCAACGACGAGTTGTGGCGACGCAATGCCATGCATGCCAACACCATGGCCTCACTGCTCGAACAACGTGCGCGTGCCATCTCCGGCGTCACGATCCCCCGCCGGGCGCAGGCAAATGCCGTCTTCGCGATCTTGCCCAAGGGCGTCATCGAGGCGCTGCAGGAGGAGTTCCACTTCTACGTGTGGGACGAATTCACCGGCGAGGTGCGCTGGATGTGCTCATGGGACACCACCGCCGAGGACGTCGTCGAGTTCACCACCGCGATTGCCAAGACCCTCGGGCAGTAACATCAGCCTTGACCTCGGGGAGCTCGTGAGTTCGACGGGCTGAGAGGGCGGACGCTTCCGCCGACCCGCAACCTGAACTGGGTAATGCCAGCGGAGGGAAGCGCAATGAAGCCATCTCGACTCCTCCATCCTGCTGCTGTTGCGACAGTGATAGCCGCCGCCTCGTTGCTGCTCGCCGGTTGCGGCGGCAGTACGTCCAGCGACGTTGTGACATCGAAGCCGACCGTTGTCCGACTACTGGCGCACGAGTCCTTCACCGTCAGCGACACCCTCAAGACGCAATTCGAGAAAGCCACCGCGCTCACCCTTGAAGTGGTGACCGCAGGGGATGCCGGCACCATGGTCGCGGGAGCCGTGCTCGCCGCAGGGGCGCCCACGGCTGACGTCCTATTCGGCGTCGACAACACCCTTGTGGAACGGGCAACGAAGGCCGGCGTCTTCTGGCCCTACCGCTCGCCGGACGCCTCGGCGCTGCTGCCCACGCTGTCTTCCGATACGGCGGGCGGACTGCTCACTCCGGTCGACTACGGCGACGTCTGCGTCAACATCGACGATGCGTGGTTTAAGCAGAAGGGCCTTGCTGCACCGACAACACTCGAGGACCTCGCATCCCCGCAGTACAAGAACCTGCTGGTCGTCGAGGATCCCGGGGTCTCGTCCACCGGACTCGCCTTTTTGTTGGCCACCGTCGCGCGTTACGGCACGGATTGGCAGGACTACTGGAGCCGGCTGAAGGACAACGGGGTAGCCGTCGCATCCACCTGGACCGACGCCTACGAAGGCACCTTCACCGCGGGCGGCCAGAACGGCGATCGACCCCTGGTGGTCTCCTACGCCACCAGCCCACCGGCCGAGATCGTCTACGCCGCCGACCCCAAGCCGACCAAGCCATCCACGTCTGTGATGACCGATGGCTGCTACCGGCAGGTGGAGTACGCCGGCGTGCTTGCCGGGGCCGCCAATCCTTCAGGTGCGCAGAAGGTCATCGACTGGTTGATCTCTGCGCCCGTGCAGGCTGACATCCCTCTATCGATGTTTGTGTTCCCCGCGCGATCAGGTGTTGCCCTGCCCGAGGTGTTCACGAAGTTCGCTGCCACGGTCGAGGACCCGCTCATGCTCGATCCCGCCGCAGTGGCCGCCGGTCTTGACGGATGGCTTGCTGACTGGGGCACGGTGATGGGTCGCTGATCACCCCGGTCTGGTTGCGGTGGACGTGGGCGGTGCCCGCGGCCTTCCTCGTGGTGTGCCTCGCCTTTCCGCTCGCGACCTTGATCATGCGCATGGGTCCATCGCTGCATGTCGCGGCAGGGACCATGCAGGTGCTGGGGCTGTCGACCCTTCAGGCGACTGCCTCCACCGTGCTTGCGGTCGTCGTCGGGCTGCCACTTGCATCCGCGGTGACGCGCTATCGCTTTCGCGGACGAGCACTCGCCCAGGCACTGCTCACCGTGCCATTTGTCATGCCCACGGTCGTGGTGGCTCTCGCCTTTCGCGCGATGGTCGGCTCGTCCGTGCCACGGGGCTTGGTCCTGGTGATCCTCGCTCACGCCTTTGTCAACCTCGCCGTAGTCGTGCGCGTGGTCGGCTCGACGTGGTCGCAGATGGACGACGGCTACGAGAAGGTGGCGCGATCGCTGGGGGCTTCGCGCCTGAGAACCTTCGTCACCGTCACCCTGCCCGTCCTTCGCGGTTCGATCCTTGCCAGCGCCGCCATCGTGTTCACGTTTTCCTTCACCTCCCTGGGCATCGCACTTTTGTTGGGCGACTCGTCCACGCGCACACTCGAATCTCAAATCCTTCGCCAAGCGGGCACCCTGCTGGACTTCCCCGGTGCGGCTACCACCGCGCTGCTTCAACTCATGGTTGTCGTGGCCGTGCTCGCGGCAGGTGGGTTGCTCAGCGTGCGCTCACCACGCGGGAGATTGCGTCCGCCGGTTCTACGCCCACTGCCCTCACCTCGGTGGCCCATCCCGCTCGTGGCGCTCGCGGGTGCAGTGATCGTTCTCGCGCCGGTCATCGCCCTTCTTGTCGCCTCCCTTCATTCAGCACACGGGTGGACGCTCGAGTGGTGGCAACACTTGGGTTCAGTGGATGCGGGCACCGATCGCATCGGCTCCCCCGTGTCTGCCTTGGCAACGTCGCTGAGTTACGCGCTGATCACCGCCGTCGTTGCAGGGCTGGTGGGGGGCTGCGCCGCTGTCGCGGTCCTCGTGCGTGGTCGAGGTCGAGTCGTGGCACTCGTGGCGATGGCGCCGCTGGGTATTTCTGCCGCGACGCTGGGACTGGGCACGCTGCTGGCCTACGGCCGGCCTCCTTTTGATCTGCGCGGCTCTGGTCTTCTGGTGCCGATGGCACATGCCCTTGTCGCGGTGCCGCTCGTCGTTGCCGTTGCCGCACCAGCACTGCGAGCGGCCGATCCGCGTCGCGCACTGGTGGCCGCGAGCCTGGGTGCGGCTCCGTCACGCGCGTTCTGGGCGGCGTACGGACCGGTGCTGAAAGTTGTGTCCCTCGGCGCCGCCGGTCTGGCCGCGGCCGTATCCCTGGGCGAATTCGGCGCCGCATCATTCCTCGCGCGCTCGGGCACGCCCACCGTGCCGATTCAGATCGCTCGACTGCTGTCGAGGCCGGGCGAACAGTCGTATGGGGTCGCCGCTGCATTGGCCGTCGTACTCGTCGCCTTGACCTTGAGCCTGACCCTGGCCATCGACCGCGCGGGGCGGTCGCGATGACAGCACGGCTTGCCGTTCGCGACCTGGTCATCGGACATGCCGGAGAGCGCTATGCCGGACCCTTGACGTTCGAGCTTGAGCCCGGTGAGGTGCTCGCCGTCGTCGGACCCAGCGGTGTCGGCAAGTCCACGTTGCTCTCCACCATCCTCGGGTGGGTTCCCCCGCTCGACGGCCATGTCCTTGTCGATGGGATCGATGTCACGACCGCACCTGTCCATAGGCGAGGTATCGGCATCGTCTTCCAAGAGCCACTGCTCTTCCCCCACCTCAATGTCGGCCGCAACATCGCATACGGCCTTCGCCTACGCGGGGAGCCCGACGCCGATCGCGTTGCCGAACTTTTGTCCTGGCTCGATCTGGCCGGAATGGAGCAACGCCGCGTCGACACGCTCAGCGGCGGGCAGGCTCAGCGCGTGGCACTTGCTCGCGCTCTCGCGCCTCGGCCCGGTGCCGTGCTCCTCGACGAACCCTTTAGCGCGCTGGACGCCGACCTTCGAGAGCGGTTGGCCCGAGATGTAGCCGACACGCTGCGCCGCGAACGCGTCGCCGCCATCCACGTGACCCACGATCTCGCCGAAGCCCGCGTCATGGCAGATCGCGTACTCACCATCGCAGCGCACGAGTGATTGCTACGGTTCCCCGATGGCACAGCAGCTGACAGACGCCCCTCAGGCCTACGCGCGCGGAATCTTGAAGGGACGCTGGCGCCTCATGGCCGCCAGTTCGCTCATGCTCTTCGTGCAGTTGGCCCTCATTCGGTGGTCCGGCGCGAACCTCGTGCACCTGTCCTACTTCTCCAATCTGATTCTGCTCGCGTCCTTTCTTGGAATTGGCCTCGGCTTCTTGCGCTCGGGGCGCCCCACCGACTTCGGTCGCTACGCACCCGTAGCGCTCATCGTCCTCATCGCCTTCATCACCATCTTTCCCGCCCAGATCATGGGATCCAGCGCCGAACTGATCTTCTTCACAATGGTGGAGCCCACCGGCCTACCCACCTGGGTGTCCCTTCCCTTGGTCTTCGTTGTCGTCGCCATCACCATGACCGGCTTTGGTGAGATCACCGGGCGCGCCTTTCGAGAATTCAAAGCGCTGGACGCCTACCGATGGGACATCGTCGGCTCGATCCTCGGAACGTTGGCGTTCACGCTCATCGCATTCATGCGTGCACCATCGTGGGTGTGGCCGATCGTCACCCTGGTTGTCCTCGTGCTCATTTATGGCGTCAAGCTGCCGGCGATTTCATGGGTTGCCATGGTCGTCATCGTCGCGGCACTCGTCTTCGAATCACTCGCCGCGGGCATTTCCTGGTCGCCGTACTACAAAGTTCACACGGAGTCTTTCGAACTCGGTGACGGCAGCACCTACACCGCACTTCAGGTCAACGGAATTCCCCACCAAGCGGTCATGGATGTGCAGCAGCGTCTGGCCAATGAGCCGATGTACGGCAAGCCCTATGAGCGTGCCGTGGACAATCCGCTCAACAATGTGCTGATCGTGGGTGCAGGTACCGGCACGGACGTGGCACTTGCCCTTGCTCAGGGCGCCAAGCATGTGGATGCGGTGGAGATTGATCCACGCATCGCGCAGATCGGTGAACAGGTCAATCCCAACAAGCCCTACGACGACCCTCGCGTCGACCTGCACATCAACGATGGCCGCGCATTCTTGTCCAGCACCAATCAGAAGTACGACCTCATCCTGTTTGCGCTACCCGACTCATTGACGTTGGTCTCCGGCGCGAGCCAGTTGCGACTGGAGTCGTATCTGTTCACCAAGCAGTCAATGGAGGCTGCACGCGATCACCTCACGTCCGCGGGTGTGTTCGCGATGTACAACTTCTATCGCGAACCTTGGCTGGTCAACCGTCTTGCGGGAACCATGGACGAGGTCTTCGGACATGCTCCCTGCGTCGACACCATCACGGTGGTGCAGTCGATCGCAGTCATGGCTGTGGGCAAGCAGCCGCAGAATGCCACGTGTGCTGCGGGCACGATCTTCGACCGCACGGCCATCGCACAAAGTGGCGAGATTGTTCCGGCCCCGTCCACCGATGACCGTCCATTCCTGTACCTGCGCGACCGCTCGATCCCACCGCTATACCTCATCGTCATTGCTCTCATCCTCCTCGCGTCAGCCATCGGGATTCGAGTGTTCGGTGGGCGGTACCGCTCAATGTCGGGTTACGTCGACCTCTTCTTCATGGGGTCGGCATTCCTCTTGCTCGAGACTCGATCGATCACGACCTTCGCCCTGCTCTTTGGCACCACATGGCTGGTCAATGCCATGGTCTTCACCGGAGTGCTCCTTGCCGTGTTACTGGCGATCGAGGTGACCGCTCGACGTAAACGCCCGGTGCCGCGACCCTTCATCATCACTGCGCTGTTCGTATCGTTGGGCGTCGCATTCTTGATCCCCAACGGCGCGCTTCTGGGACTTCCCATACCGCTGCGCCTTGTCACAGCAGTGATCTTGGCCTTCGCGCCGGTGTTCTTCGCCAATTTGTTGTTCACGTCGCGCTTCAAGAACGCCGCTAATCCCACGGCCGCCTTTGCCGCCAACCTCTTCGGCGCAATGGTGGGTGGCTGTCTGGAGTACCTGTCCCTGGTGATGGGCTACCAGTTGCTGTTGGTCGTGGCAGCCGCGCTTTATCTGGTGGCCGTGCTTGTCGAGCGCACGCGCGCCTCCCGAGGCACCGTCTCCGTTGGCCCATAGCAAGGGCGTCGCTGCAACCTAGTTCGCGGTGATGATCATCGAGTCGGCGTCGCGGCACGTGCTCCCCGCGCACGATGTGAGCGCCTCCAACTGCGCTTCGAGTTGTCCGACAATGATGGGTGAAGTCGATCCCACAATGTTCACGAGCTGAAAGGGATCTCGGATCCGGTTGTACAACTCGACAACGCCTGAACCACTTCTTATATATGACCATTCGCGCGTGATCAGTGCCTCGAACCCGTGCGGTGCTAGCAGTTGGTAATCCGGGTCATCGGGTTGTGAGTCTCCGCGGTTCTCCGTCAGCACCCCTGTGCGCCACTGCGACGCGCTCCCATCCAACAGTGGAACAAGGCTGCGCCCGTCCACCCACGTGGGCACCGTTGCACCAAGAAGATTCGCGATGGTGGGACCCAGGTCGGTTTCCGAGACCATCTCCTCCACGGTGCGGCCCGAGGCAATGCCGGGGCCAATCATCACCATCGGTACCACCGTGTCGGTGTCGAAAGCCGTGCGCTTGCCGCGAGCGAGTCCGTAACTGCCGACATGGAACCCGTTGTCCGATGTGACGATGATGGCCGTGTCGTTGAGGTGACCGCTGGCTTGCAGTGACGCCTTGACCTGATCAACGGTGTCGGCCACCGACTCCGCTGACTCCAGACGCAGCTGCCACGTGCGATCCACGCCAGCAATTTGAGTTTCGTCGAGCTTGGGGATCGGTGCCAGCCACGACGGGGGGTTCGTGACCAACGCGTTGAACGCAGGATCTCGCGGCGCCTGTGCACCCGCGTGCGAACCGACGTGGCGGGGAGCCACGGGCGCCGGCAGGTGGGGTGCGTACGTTGCAACTTCAAGGAAGAAGGGCGACTTCGGTGCCGTGAGGAATTGGGAGGCGTAGCCATTGAGCACATCACCCAAATAGTCGTTCGGCGCACTCCCATGTGACACCGCAACCCCGTTCACGTCGAGCGTGTAGTTGTAGCCCGAGTAGACAGTCGCCCGCGACGCCGGCACCACAAATGTGTTCCACCCCGGCGCCACGTAGGTCTCTTCGGCCACGGTCTGTGGGAACTGGTTGAGGTACTTGCCGATCAGGCCGGTCTGCACTCCGGAGCGCTGCAGCCACACGGGGAGACAGTCAGTGGGATATCCCCGATCGCGAAATGTCGGCCAGCCACCGCCGGTTTCGACGGAGTTAGAGACCACGCCATGGTTGTGCACGTACTGCCCACGGAAGATGGTTGCTCTCGAGGGACAGCACAGTGACTCTGACACCACGTAGTTGGTGAATGTAGTCCCTTCCGTTTGCAACGCAGCAAGTCGCGGGACCTCACGCCACAATTTCCAATCCATGTCGTCGGCAAGGACGAGGACGACGTTTGCGATGGTGGATGAAAGATCGACCGGAGCGTTGGGGGCCGGGATGGACCGCCCGGAGGCAGATGCCGATGAGGCGACGTCGACAAAGGGCCGTTGCCCTCCCTCGATCCACCGCGCCGCTGCTACCACCGCGCCCACGGTGATGAGCACCGTCATGAGGGCGGCCACAGCCGTGACGATGGCCGTGCGCCTCGTGGACATCGGACCAGAGTACGTCGTCGCTCATGGCAGGCGGTCGGTGCCACAATCAGGCGTGACCTCCGTGACCCACGATCCACAGGCAGGGTGGACTCGTCGCAAGCGCGGGCTCTACGCGGCATTCGGTGGGGTCATCACACTTGCGGTGGTCGGGGTGATCGCCCACCTCGCGCACGTGACGTTCCTGTTTGGCTCTCTCGGCCCCACCGCGTTCATCGTGTTTTATGCGGTGGCGAGTCGTCAGGCTGCGCCACGCAATGTTGTGTGTGGACAGTTCATCGGCGTTGTCGCCG
>Ga0114976_10002385_pt1 | contig 11823 bp, 10 predicted proteins | sample S_130805_EF_Meta_FD_87319 | JGI IMG/M metagenome (GOLD analysis project Ga0114976, IMG submission 87319) | Freshwater microbial communities from Lake Simoncouche, Canada to study carbon cycling - S_130805_EF_MetaG | ecosystem: Environmental > Aquatic > Freshwater > Lake | place: Lake...
ACCCCTTCTACGCTTGCAATTTCTTCAATGCTGGCATTGGCTACCCCTTTTAAACCACCAAAGCGTGCAAGTAACTTCTGACGACGTTTTGCTCCAATACCCTCTATTTCCTCAAGACGAGAAACTGTTCTGGCCTTTGCACGCTTAGCCCGCATACCCGTGATTGCAAAACGATGCGCCTCATCTCGAATCTGCGCCACTAGCAATAGTGCTGCACTATCAATACCTAGCTCCAGTGAAGCTCGCCCATCTGCAAAAATAAGCGCCTCTAATCCGACCTTACGCCCTTCGCCTTTGGCAACACCCACAATCAAACTAATATCAATCCCAAATTCAGAAAAAACCTGTCTGGCCATCTCTACTTGACCTTTGCCACCATCTATCAAGATGACCTGAGGAATTTTTTCTAGTGGCAACTCTTGAAAATTAGCATAACGTCTTTGTAAGACCTGGCGCATTGCCGCGTAATCATCCCCGGGAGTAATGTCCTTGATATTGAAACGACGATACTCGCCTGACTGCATCGCATTTTTTGTATACACCACACAAGAAGCTTGCGTAGCTTCACCAGAAGTATGGCTAATGTCAAAACATTCGATACGTAACTGATCTAAGCTTTCTAACTCAAGACCTAGAATGTCGGCTAAAGAACGCGCCCTAGCTAATTGTCCACCCGTCTCGACTAAGCGCTTAGTCAATGCTAGTTTGGCATTCCCTTCCGCCATTGCTAGCCAATGACGCCTTTGTCCTTGTGGCTGATGCAAAAAAGTAATTTTTCTACCAGCTTGTGTATTTAATAAATCATGTAGATCTGCTGGCGGGGTATCGCTCAGCAAAACACCATCATCACTAGCAGACTGTAGGGCATGATTTAAAACCAATACGGGAGGAATTAAATGGGTGCTTACTTGCTCATCATTAGCTACATCCTCTAAATAATGTTGAGCAATAAAGGCTTCCAATATTTCTGCTGGGGACGGCAGCTCGCCTGCAGTGGTGCGCAGACCCTTTGGGAAATAGGCTCGATCTCCAAGATGTCTTCCACCTCTGACCATAGCTAGATTCACGCATGCCATTCCCTCCATTTGGGCAACAGCAATAATATCTACATCGCCCTCACCATCTGCCACAGTATCCATTGCTTGTTGCTGTAACACGCTAGAGAGGTCAGCAATGCGATCGCGCAATATAGCAGCCATCTCAAACTCCATCGCCTCACTATGTGAGTGCATCTCTTTTTCTAATTCAGATAAAACACGACTATGATCGCCCTCAAGAAAACGGGTTGCTTGGGCTACATCTTGCCCATACTGCTCAACACTTAAACGCCCTACGCAGGGAGCGCTACAGCGATGAATTTGATGCAGTAAACAAGGTCGGCTGCGATTCTTAAAAACAGAGTCTTCGCAGGTTCTCAAACGAAATACCTTTTGTAGAATTTGTACGCTATTGCGCACCGCCCAAGAATTGGGGAAAGGTCCAAAGTAATGATTTCGTTTATCGACCTTGCCACGATATGAAGCCAATCTGGGAAACTCATGTCCTGTCAACATTACATAGGGATAAGATTTATCATCCCGAAACAAGATGTTAAAAGGAGGGGCTAACTCCTTAATGAGATTGTTCTCTAAAATTAAGGCTTCAGTCTCTGTCCGTGTTACCGTTGTTTCATAGCGGGCTATTTTGCCCACCATTAGTTGAATGCGGGGTGAAAGCTGCGTACGCTGAAAATAACTGGATACTCTTTTTTTGAGATTGCGTGCTTTGCCTACATATAGAATCTGCCCCGCCTCATCAAAGAATCGATATACCCCCGGCAATCCGGGTAGCCGTTTAACATCCTGCTGAAGGGTTTCAAAAAGCGAATTGCTCATGCGTTGGGATATTTTCTGCCAAATCGTAGACAACTATGGTGATGCTGGTATTTGCTGGCGCCTAGCCAGAAGCTTATCAAGCCTCCATGGCCAAGAAGTCGGCATTTTTTGTGATGACTTACCAACCCTTAATTTACTCGCTTCTGGTGTCGACCCTGAGATTAAAGCAAAAATTGAACTACTGCCCCTGGAAGCAAGTTATAACAATGCTTGTCACCCAATACAAGCGCCAGATGTAGTGATTGAGGCATTTGCTTGTGACCTCCCTGAGCGCTATCTTGCAGGTCTTTTCATTGCTGCAAAAAAACCCATCATGATTAATTTGGAATACCTCAGTGCTGAACCTTGGATTCTGGAATTTCATGGCAAAGCATCTCCACAATCTCATGGCATACCCAAATATTTTTTCTTTCCCGGATTTCAGGATGAGGTAGGTGGTTTATTGCTTGACCCAATACCTCCGATGAGCCATCTCACGGCCACTCGAATTCCACCAGCCCTCAAGGACGTCTGGTCAACATTGCGTCCGGGAGTAAAACGAGTCAGTGTCTTTTGCTACCCCGGAGCCCCACTACGTAAATGGTTAGAGGACTTGAATACTCTTGGTGAGGATTTCGATATTCTTCTGACATATGGTCATGCTCAATTACTAGAATCTTTTAGTGGGCAACAAGCCTTCCTTCCCGATAATCTGCAATTACTATCCATTCCATTTGTCTCTCAAGATGAGTATGACTGGGTTCTTTCTCAATGTGATTTCAATATCGTACGCGGTGAAGATTCTTTTATAAGGGCACAACTTGCAGGCAAACCATTTCTTTGGCACATTTATCCCCAAGAAGACCGGGCACATGAAGCCAAATTAGCTGCCTTTTTAGACCTTTATTTGGAAACAGCAAACCAAGAGCTTAGGCTTGCTACGATTGCTGCCATGACCTGGGCAATGCCCAGTCAATGGATTTCCTCTTTAGATGATTGGAGCACCCATGCCCTTACTTGGCGCTCCCAATTGCTGAAAACACAGGGGGATGGTGGCTTAGCCGCCCGCCTCCTTCGTTTTGTAGGCTAAACCCAAGCAATAAAGCGCTGCGGGCGGTTACAATCTTGGTTTTGATATAAACCGCAGAACAGTTACTCTGCACCCAGGAATAGCAAGATGAAAACAGCACAAGAACTCCGCGTTGGTAACGTAGTCATGATTGGCACTGATGCCATGGTCGTTTTGAAGGCCGAATACAGTCGCTCTGGTCGCAACTCCTCTGTTGTGAAAATGAAATTTAAGAATTTATTAACTGGAGCACCTAATGAAGGTGTTTATAAAGCTGATGACAAATTTGATGTCGTCATCTTGGAGAAAAAAGAATGTACTTACTCCTACTTTGCTGATCCGATGTATGTGTTTATGGATACTGAGTACAACCAATACGAAGTTGAGGCTGAGTTCATGGGTGATGTGTTGAACTACCTTGAAGAGGGTATGCCTTGTGAGGTTGTGTTCTACGAAGGTAAAGCGCTTTCAGTGGCAATGCCAAACTCTTTGGTTCGTGAAATCACTTACACCGAACCAGCCGTTAAAGGCGATACCAGCTCTGGTAAAGTCCTGAAGACTGCTAAGTTAGCTACTGGCTATGAATTGCAAGTTCCCCTCTTTTGCAACACTGGCGACAAAATCGAAATTGATACTCGTACCGGCGAATATCGAAGCCGCGCGAACTAATTACGCGCCTGCTTAATAAAAAGCCTAGATCTTCTGGGCTTTTTATTTTTGTATTTCACACCATAATATCTAGACTATGCCATTTGATATCACCCCTGAAATTCGACGCTTAAAAGTTGAAGATATCCCGCAATTAATTGAATGCATTAGACGCTGCTATGGGGATAGCTATCCTTTTCATGACATGTATGATCCGGTAGCGCTGCAAAAGATCGTTGACGATAAGATGATGTACTCGGTCGTTGCACAACACCCTGATGGCCACCTTATAGGTCATTGCGCACTTACTTTTGATAGCACTCACAACACCACACCTGAAGCTGGAAAAATGGTGGTTGATCCTGATTACCGAGGCCATCACATCGCTGAATCAATGGCTAAGATGCGCATTGATATTGCTAAAGAATTAGATCTAGTAGGCTTTTGGACCGACTGCGTTACTAATCACCCTTATAGCCAACATGAAATGATTGCCTTTGGTGCCCAAGAAACAGGGATGCTCTTAGGCGCTTCACCTTCTCGTGAAATGGCTGGCTTACAAAACTTCACTGATACTAGAATGTCATTTCTTTCCTGCTATCTGCCATTGAAGGAACAAGTTAGTACTATTTACCTACCACAACATCATCTTGATTTTGTGGGTGATCTAGCGCAGCAGATTAATGTCAAAAGAATAATTGTGCAATCCAATGCGATTGGAACTGGTAAATCAGAATTCAACATCAGAGTAAATTCTGAGACCCAAACAGCCAATATCAAAGTGTTACATATTGGGGAGGACTTTTCTTCAGAGATTAGCGCTGAACTTACAAAGCTTGAGTCTTTTAACCTTGCATTTGTTATGCTCAACCTGCCAATATCTCAGGAGAGTGCTGCTCTAGCCTTTTCTCAACTTGAGGATATGGGATTTTTTTGGGGAGCGTGGCTTCCTAATTACTCAGCACAGGGAGATGTACTGCGCCTACAAAAACTACATGAATCAGTGAATGTAGATGAAATTACTTGTGCCAGACCACAAGGAGAAAACATTAAAAAATATGTTATCTCCGAATGGAATCGGGTGTCCTCTCAAAAATAGTAAGCCGCTAAATTAACTGAAACTGATTCAGTAAGCCTTTAGCGTGCTGATACTCAGCTTGCTCCTGTAGCGCATCCCAAGTTAATGCAGGAGACATCGGCATCAAGCGATTTAAGCGAGCAGCAGACTCAGATTGTTTAGCTTGTGTAAGCTTGAGCTTGGCTAGAAGTTGATCAGCTAAATCAGGGCGATTGCAAATCAAGACGGCATCACAACCTGCCTCGAGTGCTAACTCAGCACCCTTCACTACTGAGCCAGCTACGCTAGCTCCTTCCATTGACAAATCATCACTAAAAATCACGCCCTCAAAACCAAGTTCTTGGCGCAAAATAGAGTGCAGCCAAATCTTGGAAAAGCCTGCTGGATGTTGATCAACTTTTGGATAAATCACATGGGCCGGCATCACTGCAGCCAAACTTAAGTCTAGCCATTCATAAGGCTTAGCATCCTTGTTTAAGATTTCTTGTAATGATCTCTCATCTACAGGTATGGCTACATGAGAATCAGCCTCAGCCCAACCATGCCCAGGAAAATGCTTGCCGCAGTTAGCCATATCTGCCAGACGCAAACCTTCATTCAAACTCTTTGCCAAAGCAAAAACAATCTGTGGATCACGACTAAATGATCGATCGCCGATAACACCGCTGCGACCAAAATCCAAATCAAGAACAGGAGTAAAACTCAAGTCCACCCCGCAAGCCCTGAGCTCAGAGGCCAAAATATAGCCGCAAGCTGTGGCTGCCGCCATTGCTAGAGCTGCAGATTCTGCTGGATGAGTCGATTTACTTTTAGCAAGCCATAACTCACCTAATTTCCGCATGGCTGGAAGATGTGTAAAACCATCGACCTTACAGCGCTGAACACGACCCCCTTCATGATCAATTGAAATCAGCACATCCGGACGTAATTTCTTGATATCAGCCGTTAACTTGGAAAGTTGTTTACGATTGGAAAAGTTCCTACCAAATAAAATCACACCGCCAGTCAGGGGATCTAAAATTCTGCGCCGATCTTCAGCGTCTAATTCAAGGCCTGCTACATCAAGTGTTATTGGGCCTGGGCCTAAAGGGGATTTACTCATCAATTTCCTCGTACTGACTATTTTTGAACGACGATGACATGAGCAATGGCCATATCTTGCTCATCACTTACCGTCACCTGTGCTTCCCAATTTTTTTCTTGCATAAATTGAGCTAAGGCACCCAGGTAACTTGTTACTGGCTTTCCGCTAGGCTCATTCAGGGTTTGTAAAGATCGCCATGTCATCGGCATTCTCATGCCTAATCCAATCGCTTTTGAAAAAGCCTCTTTTGCAGCAAAACGAGTAGCCAAAAAAGCAATGCCGCGTTTGTGATTTCTGGCAAGACGGTGTTTGAAAACTAACATCTCATCTGGACCCAATACTCTTTCAGCGATACGACCTTGCGTACGATCATAAGCGGCTTGTAAGCGCTCAATTTGTAAGATGTCTGTGCCAATACCAATGATCATTTTTATCTGTTTTTTATCACTTAAGACTTAGCTCTGGCTTTAACCATCAGCGCCTTCATATCCGTGATGGCATTTTGCCAACCTTTAAATAAAGCCTCAGCAACAATCGCATGACCAATATTGAGCTCTGATAAATCGGAAATAGCTGCAATAGGTATGACATTGCCCTCATGCAGTCCATGACCTGCATTCACTCTTAATCCAATACTAACGCCATATTGCGCCGCTTTTTTAATGCGCTCTAATTCTTTAATCTGCTCTTCACCTGATACATCGGCATAACGGCCTGTATGCAACTCAACTACAGTAGCCCCAACATCCTTAGCTGCCTCAATTTGCTTTTCATCGGGATCAATAAATAAGGATACGCGAATACCAGCGTTCTTCAGTTGTTTTGTGGCAGCCTCTACCGCGGCATAATGCCCTAAAACGTCTAGACCACCCTCAGTAGTAACCTCTTCGCGCTTTTCGGGAACAAGACAAACATCATGAGGCTTAACTTGACATGCGATGTTGATCATTTCTGGAGTAACAGCGCACTCTAAGTTCATGCGTGTTTTGATTAAGGGCCGTAGGGCCATTAAATCCGCATCTTTAATATGACGTCGATCTTCACGCAAATGGAGCGTGATTAAGTCTGCCCCAGCCTCTTCAGCTAAACGTGCTGCCCTTAAAGGATCTGGATAAGTAGTACCCCGCGCATTACGTAAAGTTGCTACGTGATCAATATTGATCCCGAGTTCCAGGGCATTAATGCTTTTCATCACAATAGATTACTAGATTTTCTTCAAATCAATCAAAATTTGGCGGGTTGTCAAAACTTGATCTTGGAGATGGAGTCCCAATAAGAACCGCATGAGCTGCTTACTTTCGGCAAGTGTCTCTACATCAGAAAAATCGCCAGCAGCAATAGCTAAGAGCGATTTTCCAGAGAGAGTGGGCCAGTGCCCAGGGTCATCAGCCTGCACTGGCCTCACACCCCGCTCAGGCTGGTAAACATACTGATCTATCGCTATGGGAGCTTCATTTGTTTCAACGCATCGATCAAGTGCGGCTGCATAACCCGTCTCTTGTAAAAGGGAAAGCTCAAAGGGACGCAGAATCTCTTCCAAACCCTTAGATTCAAATTCGAGATTAGATAATGCGTTAATTGTCTGAGAATAACTATCGTACAGTTTTTCATACTCATCTTCGCGAGCCAAAAACTTCACCAATAACTCATTCAAATAAAAACCGCAAAGAAGAGCATCCCCTACTAGTGAGGGCATACCCCCAACCCATTCTGATTTAGTTAAAGTCCGCAACTCCGATTTACCACTCCAAGAAACTAATAGCGGTTGGAAGCGCTGTAAAACTGGTCTCAAAGTAGAGTGCGGCCGTTTGGCGCCTTTAGCAATCAAGGCCATGCGGCCATGCTGCCGAGTAAATACATCCAAAATCAAACTAGTCTCTTTATACGGAATACTGTGTAATACAAAAGCCGGCTCATCAGCAATACGAATCGAGGCCATCTACTTTATTCCAACCCCTGTGCCCGTAGCTCAGCGCGATCATCGGCCCAACCACGCTTTACCTTTACCCAGGTTTCTAAAAATACCTTGCCGTCAAATAGCTTTTCCATATCAATTCGCGCATCGGTAGAAATCTTTTTTAGGCGCTCACCTTTTTGACCAATAATCATCGCCTTGTGACTATCACGATCAACCAGAATAGTGGCGGCAATACGGCGCATCTTACCGTCCATCTTAAATTGATCAATTACCACAGTACTGGTATATGGCAATTCTTCACCGGTAAAACGAAATACCTTCTCACGTAGGATCTCAGCAGCCAAGAAACGCTCACTACGATCTGTAATAGTCTCACCATCATAGACAGGAGGCGCCTCAGGTAAATACCCCTCTAGGACATCAAGTAGTCTTTGGATATCACCTGGGCTCTTCGCGCTCATTGGAACGATTTCAGCAAACTCAGACTTCTGATCCTCATGACCACCTAATTCACACCAAGGCTTTGCCATGTCTTTAATAAAGTTGAGTAAAGCTTGATCGCGCTCTGAGGGGGTCTGAAAGCGGCTATTAAAAAGATCTAATTTATTGAGAACCAACACCACCGGCAAATCATCAGGCAAGAGCTTTAATACCTTCTTATCATCTTCACCAAAATAACCCGCCTCCACTACAAAGCAAGCAACATTCACATCCTGTAATGCTGTAGTGACAGTTCGGTTCAATGCTTTATTTAAGGTATTTAATAAGCGGGTCTGAAAACCTGGCGTATCAATGAAAATAAACTGGGCTTCTTCGCGATTCTGAACGCCTAAAATACGATGACGAGTCGTTTGTGCCTTACGAGAAGTGATGCTAATCTTTTGACCGACTAATGCATTCAAAAGGGTGGATTTGCCCATATTGGGACGCCCCACGATGGCGATGGTGCCACATCTAAACACGATTAGCCCTTCAGCTTAAGGTTCAACTGCTCTTCAGTCACTTCTTTTTTAGCTGCTTTTTTCTTAGCTGACCGAGTTTTCTTTGGTTTGCGTGATTCTTGAGGTAAGGCTTTTAATACTGCTATGAGTGCAAGCTTCGCAGCAACCTGCTCAGCTGCACGTCGAGAAGCACCTTCGCCTTTCACGCCTACCTTTAGGTTGGGGATAAGGCACTCCACTTCAAATTGTTGATTATGGGCAGCGCCACTAGTACCAATCACGTTATAGGTTGGTAGCGGCAATTGATAGCTTTGCAAACACTCTTGCAATAAGGTTTTATCGTCCTTGCCCAATGTCATGGGGTCTACCTGGGCAAGAATCACCGAGTAGAGTTTTCTAAGGCATGCTTTGGCTGCTTCAAAACCACCGTCCAGAAAAATAGCACCAGTGACAGCCTCTAAGGTATCAGCCAATATCGATGGACGACGAAAGCCGCCGCTCTTTAATTCACCCTCACCTAAGCGCAAATAATCCGATAGCGAAAGAGTTTGTGCAATCTCATATAGCGCTTGCTGTTTGACTAAGTTAGCCCGCACACGAGAAAGATCACCTTCATCTAAATCTGAGTAACGCTCATAAAGCATTTCTGCAACCACGAAATTGAGAATGGAGTCACCTAAAAACTCTAAGCGCTCATTATTTTTTTTACTATGGCTACGATGGGTAAGCGCCTGGTTTAATAATTCAGGTTTTTTAAAGGTATACCCAAGTCGCTCTTGAAGCGGTGCAGTTTCAATGACAGCGCGCGCATTCATGATATTTACTCAAAGCCTCCGATACGACCGAGATTGCTTAAATTCAACCAAACAAAGAAGGCTTTCCCAACCAGGTTCTTTTCAGGAACAAATCCCCAATAGCGAGAATCAGCGCTGTTATCACGGTTATCTCCCATAGCAAAATAATGGCCAGCAGGTACCTTGCAGGTCAAACCAGTTTGCTGATACTGACAAAATTCTGCGCCAGGAAAACGCTCTGTCGGTAAAAATCCAGCAGGACGATCAGGATCATTCAGAATATCGTGACGATTACCGCCTAAATCGGCCGGGAAAGTTTCAGTAAACCGCTTGGCATACCGCATATTCTCAGGATCAAGGTAAGGCTCACCGCCACTGTATTGCAAAGGCTTTCCGTTGACCATCAAGCGCTTATCTTGGTATTCAATGACGTCACCAGGTAGCGCTATCACCCGCTTGATGTAATCGACCGACTCATCGCGTGGGTAACGAAACACAGCAACATCGCCACGCTTTGGTGATCCCATAGCAATTACTTTTTGATTAATCACTGGCAAACGGATGCCATAGGTAAATTTATTAACCAAAATAAAATCACCGATTTGCAAAGTCGGAATCATGGATCCCGATGGAATTTTGAAAGGCTCAACAATGAAAGAGCGAAGTACAAACACAGCACAAATAACTGGAAAGAATCCAGCTGTGTACTCCAACCAAAGTGGCATACGAGCAATACCCGCCTGCACACGCTGCGGTGCAAAGTACAGCTTATCGGCTATCCAGGCAATTCCAGAAACAATCACCAAGATAAAGAGAATGAGTGCAAAGTTCATTAACCCTCTACCTGCAAAATTGCCAAGAAGGCTTCTTGTGGAATCTCCACATTACCCACTTGCTTCATACGCTTCTTACCTTCTTTTTGTTTCTCTAACAACTTACGCTTACGGGATATATCACCGCCATAACACTTAGCTAAAACGTTTTTGCGCAAGGCTTTGACATTTTCACGGGCAACGATATTACTGCCAATCGCCGCCTGAATAGCGACATCAAACATTTGGCGTGGAATAATGCCGCGCATCTTAGAGACTACCTCACGACCACGGTGCTGACTATTGCTCCTATGGACAATAACCGACAGAGCATCAACCCGATCACCGTTAATCAAAATATCAACTTTCACTACATCAGCCGGGCGATATTCTTTGAACTCGTAGTCCATCGAGGCATAGCCTCGTGAAATAGACTTGAGACGATCGAAAAAGTCCATCACAATCTCTGCCATCGGCAATTCATAAGTCAGCTGTACTTGTCGACCTAAGTAGTTCATGCCGGTCTGAATACCCCGCTTACCGACACACAATGTAATGATGGAACCAACATACTCTTGAGGCATGTAAAGATTAACGGTAACGATCGGCTCCATAATGGTATCGACCTTACTAGTCTCGGGCATCTTTGATGGGTTATCTACCATCAAGATAGTGCCATCCGATTGCTGTACTTGATACACCACGGTTGGTGCGGTTGTAATCAAATTCATATCGTACTGGCGTTCTAAACGTTCTTGTACGATCTCCATGTGCAACAAGCCTAAGAACCCACAGCGGAATCCAAAACCTAAAGCTTGAGATACTTCTGGCTCATATAGAAGAGAAGCATCATTGAGTTTTAACTTCTCAAGAGACTCACGCAGCTGATCGTATTCACTCGCCTCTACTGGATATAAACCGGCGAACACTTGAGACTTTACTTCTTTAAATCCTGGCAATGGAACGACAGCGGGCGTCCGACCTACCTGTCCGACAGCATGTGTAACGGTATCGCCTACTTTTGCAGCCTTTAATTCCTTAATCCCTGCAATGATAAAACCCACCTGACCCGCGCTGAGCTCCGGCCGATCAACTGACTTTGGGCTAAAGACGCCCACATGCTCAACTAAGTGAGTCGAGCCATTAGCCATCAAAGTAATTTTATCTTTAGGTTTGAGGGTGCCATTGATAACGCGAACTAGCATCACCACGCCAACATAATTATCAAACCACGAGTCAATGATGAGGCACTGCAATGGCGCACTCGCATCACCTTGAGGTGGTGGCACACGACGAATCATTTCCTCAATGACTTCATGAACTCCTAAGCCAGTCTTTGCAGAACAAGTAAGCGCATTGGTAGCATCAATCCCAATCACATCTTCAATTTCTTGTATGGCACGCTCAGGATCAGCTTGCGGCAAATCAATCTTATTGAGTACTGGAACCACTTCAACACCTAACTCGATAGCGGTATAGCAGTTCGCTACTGTTTGCGCCTCAACACCCTGACTAGCATCGACTACCAATAAAGCGCCCTCACAAGCCGATAAGGAACGACTGACCTCATATGAGAAGTCCACATGCCCTGGGGTATCAATCAAGTTGAGGTTATAAATTTTGCCG
>Ga0114976_10002386_pt1 | contig 11819 bp, 30 predicted proteins | sample S_130805_EF_Meta_FD_87319 | JGI IMG/M metagenome (GOLD analysis project Ga0114976, IMG submission 87319) | Freshwater microbial communities from Lake Simoncouche, Canada to study carbon cycling - S_130805_EF_MetaG | ecosystem: Environmental > Aquatic > Freshwater > Lake | place: Lake...
CAGGAAGAGTTGTAGTTGTAACTGTTGGGGTTGCTGGAGCAACGGGGGCTACATACCCAGCAGTTGTGTAAGTCTTAGAATCAGACGGAGTGTTTTGAAGAGCGGTCAATGTAGTTTGAGCATTAGTTAAGTTAGTTGTTGCAACTGCTACTACTGCTGTTTGTGACTCAACTGCTGCTGTGGCTGTAGCAACAACCGCTGTGGCTGAGTCTACGGTAGTAACGGCTAGCGTTACTACTGCTGTCTGGGAGTCAACAGCTGCCACTGCTGTAGTGGCTGTAGACAAAGCTGTTTGGGCGGTTGTAATTGCAACCTGTGCTTCTGTAACTGGTACGGATGCTTCCAAAACAGCTGCGGGAATTGCGGCTTCAACAGCCGTTGCCAATGTTACAGTTGCACTCTCAATCTTACTTGTAACGGAGGTAACTGTTGGCAGAGCATTTTGTGTTGGCTGGGGGGCAGGAACACCCACGGGCGACAACGTGGAAACGGTACTTGTATCAGAAGTCGTTAGAACAACTACAACAGGAGTCTGAGTTGAACCGGGAGTCGGATCGACAACAGGCTGAGAAGGATCGTTGGATTGATCCGCCTGTGCAGGTGACATCACAGTAAGCACTAGGAATATCATTCCTGTGCCGATTAGTAGGTTTAGCTTCTTAAAGTACCGTCTTAGTATTGCGAATGGACGTGAAGCGTTCAGTTGTCTTCTCCCTCGACAACTTAAATTTTACTAGAAGATAGAATCCTCTGGGTCGTAAACATTTGCTGCTTGCTTTAATAAGCTATCTTTTAAACTTCTTGCGTGGTGACCGCAAAACATTAACTCACCGTTTAAAAATGTAGCGATAACTTTTGCTGCTGCGTTACAAGAATCACATCGATCCTCCGCCGTCAGTTCCCGACCCGCCATCTGCTCCTGTGTTGCCATCGTGTCCAGCTCCTTCAGTAGTAGTTGTGTCAGCATTGGTTGTTCCTGAGCCCATACCACCCCACATGTACGCAGGATAGTACGGAAGTACGATTCCCCCAACTCGAAGAAACCCTCGGTCATTCATAGACACGTTTTTATATTGTCTGTGCTTCTTTTTACGCTCAGTCATTTTCGTAGTCTTTCTGTAGGTGGCGCTCTTCGCAATCACGTGCTAAGCCCGGAACTACGTATATCTTTTGACAAAACTCACAAGTCCAACGCTTTATGCGCTCCTTGTCATCCAACTTAGCGGCGTTTCATCTCGCGCTCAGTAGTTTTCTTCGTTTCAATTTTTTTGCGCTTTTCTTTTGCTAAAGCGGCGCCACTTACTGGTCCGCCAAGCATTGTTGGATTATCTGTTGCTTCTTTTACAGTTGGGTTTAACTTAACTGCATTACGAGCACCTTGAACACCAGTTTTAACATCATCTTCAAAGCGCTCTGCACCTGTCATCTTACGAGTGCGATCCATCTCACCAATAGATTGTTCTACGGCACGCTTCTTTAGACCTGAGTCGTCTCCGCCTTTGCGATAGATATTAGAGAACTGACCGCTAGTTGGTTCCATTACTTTTCATTCTCCTTTTTACCTGCACGGCGCTTATTTTCTTTTGCAGTGTTCTTACTACGAGATATAGCTCTTAGGTTTCCCTTAGAGTCATTATTGTGGTTATTATCTTTATGATCCACAGTAATATCTTTAGACTTAAGTTTACCGTTTTTTGACTCGTAGTCAGCGCGAGCTTTGTTCTTAGAAGTAGTAACCCACTTATCGCCTACCTTTTTCTTGTAGACATAAATAGGGCGTCCGCCATTAGCGTCACTGCCCTTGTAGGGTCCAAACTTCTTAGTCTCAGCCATTCTTCTTATGCCAATCTTTTGTAGCCTTTACGCCTTGCTTAATTGTCTTAGCGCCAGCCTTCTTAGTAAGGTTAATCTTGTCGTACTTACCTTTTTTACCAGCGTGGTCAACAATTACTTCACCGCTAGGCTTTTGCTTGATAGTGTGCTTCTCACCTGCGACTTTGATTGTTTTTTTATGAGATGCTTTTGGCTTACCGCAGCCGCAGGTGGCGCACATTACTTCTTCTTCTTTCGTAGAGCAGCGAAGTCAGATCCTTCTAGCTTGCCATCTTTGTCAACATCAAGCTTCTTCTGCTTTGGTGACATCTTCTTAGCAGTCTTCTTGCAGGCGCCCTTACAGCCCGGCTTTGAACAACCACATCCACATGATTTGCACATTATTTTTTACCAGCTTTCTTTTTAGTAGGTTTTGCAACTTTTGACTTACCAGAGCCTGCAGGAACACAGTTAGGAACTTTCTTGCCCCTTAGCATCTTCATGCCAACTTGAACATAGCCTTCCCAACATGGGTTTGAATCTTTTGCCATTAGCAGTCCCACTTTCTAAGCGCAAGCGCTTTACGTGTTGGTTTGCCATTTTCCATCATAGGACCTGGCATACCACCCATTCTCGCACAGAAAGACTTACGACGTGATGCACCTTTAGGTGAACGACGTGCTTCCTTTGCAGATACAGGAGGTTTTAAATCAGAGCCTGGGTTAGCAGCCTCATAAGACTTACGTCCTTTTTCATTAAGACCGCCCTCAGAGTTTTTACCCTCTTTGCGTGTCCATGCTTGAGTCACTACTTATTGCCTTTAACAGTTACGTGCCCACCGCTCGACTTTTTTTGTTTTCTAACCGCTTGCTTGCCGTAAATAGCTTGGCCAGGCTTTGCAGCCTTTGGATTCATTAATCCAGTCTTTGGATCTACCTTAGGTGTTTTAATCATTTTGTTTTCTTATCCCTCATCTGTTGTTCGTAGGACTGACCCTTGAAGTCAGGCTTAAAAGTATGTGCGGCCTTATCGCCACCTTTTGCTTCCCAAGTCTCTTTAGCCCACGTAGCATCAGCATCAATCTGCGCTCTGCGTGATTTAGCGCTATCTGAGAATTGCGTTCCGTTTGGAATCATTTGCTGTACCTTCCGGGGTATTGGTCGGGCGCTGATGCACAATCCATAGGATCTGCATGAAACGTTTGTGAACCTAGTCTACTGTTAGCAATCGTATTTGTTTTCCCTAATATGGGTTTTCCACAACTGTCACAACGATGAATATCAAACTGCTTTTGAGAGGGTTTCATTACATACCTTTATTGACTGCATCCGATGCTGTATCACCGACTTGATATCTTCCGTAACTAGCATGTGGACCCTCATACATGCCTTTAGCTACTTTACGTTTTCCTAGAAAAGCTTTCGAACGACCCGACCCTGTACTTACACCCTTAGCATCTCTACCAAATGCACGTTGCTCACGAGTCTTACCCGTTGCTGGATCGTAAATCATTTGTTGTCCTTGTCGTAAGGTTTAACAACGCCTGCTTGTTGTGGTCCCCACTGACGTTCACCTTTTGCTTGTGCTTTCTTTTCAGCACGCTTAGCATCAAGGGATACGACGTTATCGAACTGGCCCTTTGCAGGTTCCATTTACTTACCCTTTTCAGTTTCTTCCTTGATAGCACGCTTAGCGTTATCACCCTTGTTAGGGTTGCTACCTGCCCACTTAATAAATTCCGCACGACGCTTTGCAGCGCCTTCACGATCCTTAGCAATACCTGCTCCACCAGCGGGACGAGCAGACTTCCACTTGTTAACTACAGCAGTACGCGTTTTAGTTGGTTTACCTTTACGTGTACCACGTGTCATAGTTGTTGGGTTGTCTTCAAACTCTTCTAAGCGATCTTCGGCATTAGCCAAACGATCTGGAGACCTCTTAGCCCAATCGCGGAATTGGCGAGTCGATGCACCATGTTCAGGGCGCTCTGCTTTCCAATTCTCTACGGAATTGTCTTCTGGTTCTGGTGCTGGGTTCTTGATAGCCATAATGGAATTCTACTTTGCTAGTGGGTCTTCGTAAGCCTTAATAGCTTCTACAAGGTGTGAGCGAAGGATAATAAACTGGTTTGGATGCCTATCTATGAAATGCTGTATTACGTACTTCATACTGGCTACAGAGTTAAGACAGCCGTTATTGCGGTCATTGTAGATTAACTTGTATAAAGAGCCGACTTCATCGTCTCTATCGTCCTGCTCCATAAGCCATTGCATAAACATGGCTAAAGGGTAAATCTATTCGGGGCCGAATTGGTTCTAATCGTTTAAATCTATTTTGGGAGTCTTAGCTGACATAGGCTTCTTCTTGAAATCAGAACGTACTCCAATGACTTGATCATTAACTGTTGCTTCTGGCAGGTCGCTGGCGACTCTATTGAATTGGCGAGACTGTGTCTTGACTTGATGAGGCTCAGCGCCACCGGGCGGTACCTGCATCAGGGAACCTAGTTCTTCCCTAGAGAAATCCTTAGTAGGGCGATTAGCAATCTTCTCAGAGGCCAAATTGCCTTCAGCAATCTCCATCTTAGTTAACTTAGAAAGCTTCTCAGTATTACCGCCACCTTTATTCATGGAGGTTACCTTCTTTGCCTTCAAAGGAGGAAGTTTCTTGTAGCGTTCGGGTTTTGCGGCCATAGGGCAATGGTAGTGTTCTGGGATGGAAAAGTCACCCGCAACCATAAATGAACGATGCGGAACCTACGCTGGTTACAAAATCCATCGTAAAAGAAATGAAGAACTGTGCCTGCCCTGTAGAGAGGCTATGAGGGAATACCGTAGGGAGTACCACAAGCGCAACCCAGACAAGAACAGCAAGTATAGAAAAGCCTATGTATCTCAACCAGATAAAAAAGCGGCAATCAATGAGTATGGTCGTAACTACCATAAGATTAAGAGCAACTCTCCAGAAGCAATTCAGGCTCGTCAAGATAAGAAAGCGTTAAGAGAAGAAAAAGCTAAGGCTACTGCACGGAAAAAGCAATCTCAAAAATTATTTAAAGAGGAGTCCCGTAAAGCAGCGCTAGAAGAACGTCGATTGGCTAGAGAAACAAAAAAGAATGATCCAGCCGTACTTGCACAAAAAAGAGCCAATCAAGAGAAGGCTTGGGAGCAAGGCCGACAAAGGATTATGGCTCTTAATGCAATTGCACATGAAAAGGCTGAAATTAGAAAAGCCGAAGAAAAGATCATCAAGGATGCAGAAAAGGCAAGGAAGCAAGAAGAGCGAGAGAGAAAATTGCTACTTGTCAAGGTTGCAAAGATAATTCGTAAGAAACTCCGTGTACAAAAAGAACGGGTACTTAAAGATCAGCACGGAGTAAACACAGGGGATTACTCAAGATGTAGAAAACTTAACGGAAAAGCCTGCGACCTTTGTAGAACATTTGCAGCCAAGTACGCTAGAGATAAATTTCATTCTGATCCAAAGTACAAAGAAGCCGAAAAACGTTGGAGGAAAGCCAACCCAGATAAAGTCTATAACGACAAACATCGTGCTCAAAAATATGGCGTTCCTTATGAGTATTACTCACGTGAACAGATCTTCAAACGTGACGGCTACGATTGTTATCTATGCAATACCCCAACCAATCCAACTGCCGCACATATTCAAGGTCAACCCGGCTGGGAGCTTTATCCGCATCTTGAGCACGTAATCCCAATATCAAAAGGCGGACCCGACACCAAAGGCAACATTAGAATTGCTCATGCTAAATGCAATATCGATAAGGGCGTTAAGTTGTTGTAATGAAAAAAAGCCACTGGGTCCTTTTTGAAGGTGTTACCCGTTTTTCTGCCCTGGCCCCCTTTTCTGTGGCGCAAATCACCTAACCCTAGGGGGGGTCTTTCAAAGTAGATGTGACGAACACCACAGCAAAGGTCATTGGTGCGTGGGGTGCTAGGGCATAGTCTTGCGTTAGCAAGGTGGGAACCGCCCACATGCGGAACGGGGCTAACAATGAAACTATCAAAGCGTGGCGAAATAGTATTCGCTTCACTATTGTTCTCAGCGTTTGTAATGGGTGCTTCAGCACTTGTTGCTGGTGGGGTGTGGCTTGCCACTCATCACCAAGTCATTGACCAATCATCATGTAAGCAAACTATCGAAGGCGTAATGTGCGACTTCACTTGGGAAAGGAAATAACAATGGGGCTAGACATGTATCTTCACGCAAAGAAGTATGAAAGCAATTACAATTTCCAAATCGAACAAAACGGTGAGAACGAAGTCTTTAATACTGTGCTCACCGCTATCGGTGGTTATGTCACACCTAACTCACCTTCAATCGAAGTCTCAACGACTATCGGATACTGGCGCAAGGTCAACGCTATTCATAACTGGTTCGTCAAGAACCTAGCCAATGGTGTGGATGAGTGCCAGCCAATCTATGTGCCTCGTGAGAAGTTGGTTGAGTTGCGACTTCTATGTAAGCAAGTCCTCAAGGACAAGTCACTTGCTGGCAAGTTGCTTCCTACTGGTTCAGGGTTCTTCTTTGGTAGTACTGAGTTCGACGAGTGGTACTTCAGAGGACTAGAGGACACCGTTGCGCAGATTGAGAAGGCGCTTCATCTCGACGAGGAATGGAGTTTCGAATACCAAGCCTCTTGGTAATCGAATAAGTCAAGCGCCTCGCCCTCCCGTTCGGGGGCGGGGTGCTTTGCTTTGTAGCTGAGATCGCGCCAAATGTTTGTGTTGGTACCCGCCCTCCCAGTACCTAATCCCTAAAGGGAAGGGTGGAGAGAAGCTCGAACAGATGTTCGAACGCCGGGTGTGATGGACATCACAGCAAAGGTGCTTGGTGAGAGTGGCGAGAGATGAGAAGGTTCTCTTATCAGCGAAACCAAGTAACTGATAAAGGGGCTAGAAATGAAACTAACCAACAAGCAAGCACTTAGTGCTTACAATGAAATAGCGGAAGCGTTCGCCTCAAACGAACCCCTTCCAGTAAATGCGGTAAATCTTATCGTCTACGCAATACAAGACTTACAGGTTCGTGACTATTTTCTTGGACACGCACCAATGTCTTTCGGTGTTGAAGGCGCGATTAAATTCGTTACCGAAATCCTTCCGTTAGTTGAGGAAGGTCACCGTTCACCGTTCTACACTTTACTATCAGCGTTCTACTATGAGGCAAACGATAAAGAGTTGGCGTATGTCTCACTCGTTCAAGCACAATTGCTTGACCCTAATTACTCACTCGCTAAGTTACTCGACCGAGTTTACAAGGCAGGTTGGGCAACTGACGCAATGGCAACAATGCGCACCGAATTGCACCCGAAGGTAGTTGCAACCTTCGAAGTGGAAGAAGAGTTGGCTATCGCATAGCCAGCCCCAATGGAAAGCCCTCGGCAGAAATGCCGGGGGTTTTTCCATGCCCGGATCCTGGAGCTCGTTTTTTTAGGGGATGCCAAAATACTATTTTGCCCAAAGCCTCAATGCCTTAATTGTTTGTGTTGGACACCCACCCTCCCAGTGTCCTATCCCTAAAGGGATCGGGAGGAGAGAGATGATGTGATGTAGATAACAACAAAGGGCATTAGTGCGATTGGCGAGAGATGAGAAGGTTCTCTTAGTTGAGGCGAACGACCTCAACGACAGGGGCTAAGAAATGAACGAAGAAAAAGCAATGAAAGTGTTTGACCTTATTAGCAAGACTGGTGATGAGGAATTGACTTCAGAGGAAGTTAGTTTTCTCAACAACAACCTTGCGCCTTTCACCTCAGTTCTAATTGAGGCAGGGGTTCATACAATGACCAAAGCGGGAATGGATAAAGAGGAAGCACTCTCTATCTTGGAATTGCTCGCAATGGTATCTCGTATGGCTGGTGCGTCAAACTTCGTTGATTTCGTCAATGTAAAACAAATGGAGGGCTAGACAAATGGCATCAAAAGCAATAACTGTAAAAGTTCCAACGGCAAAAGTAATAACTGCTCTACAAGCAAAGTTGGAAAAGATTGAGTTGGATTTTGCTTCTCAAGAATCCAATGATGCTCAATACCAAACGGCAATGGACGCGTGGCGCAAAGAAATTGGAAAGTGGGCTATTGACCGCTTCTCAAAGGCTTCTAACATCAGAACCAACTATCGTGAGTGGCAGAAAACTCTCAATGTTGATTTTGACATCACAGTTGATGAGAAAGAGTTTCCAAAAGAACCCGTGCGAGAACACGAAAAAATCCATCTTCACGAATACAAAGAGATGAAAGAGGACATTACAAATGCCCTTAGTATCTTGCGTATGACCGAAGAAGAAGTAGTAAATGCCTCAACTATGAAATCCATAGCAAGGTATCTATAAGAGAAGCGACCGGCTGCTCTGGGCTTCGGCTCAGAGCGGCGCGGGCCGCGCAAAAAGTTTGTGTTGGATCCCACCCTCCCTGATCCTTTCCCTTACAGGGAAGGTAAGAGAGAGATTCAGCTATGTGATGCACATCACAGCAAAGCCCCTTAGCGCTGGGGGATAGCGGGCTTATTGTTCAGTTATTAGAGAAGCACAGTATCTAATGGAATGGGGCTAGACATGAGTAATGGAAGCAACGAATTTTGGAACGAATACTACGGTTCATTCGTAGGCGCTCGCATTCTAAAATTTGAGGGCATGAATACCGAGGATGATTTAGGCGACGGGTTCCCTGAATTTACCGTTCAATTCGCAAATGGTGAGATTGGACTAATCTCAGTATCACAAGACCCCGAGGGTAATGGCGGAGGATTCTTGTTCGGATTGGCATTACCTGCAGAACATCCACAAGGTGGGGAAGTGAGGACACTAAATGCTTGATGAATACACTAATAAAGAACTCATTGCAGAACTCATTGCACGTGGTGCGTATGACATTGACAATGACGGTCAAGCGCTTATTTACACGGGGGTGACCCCTGATGCCTAGATTAGAAGTAGGTGATACCTACACTACGCAAAAGAATGGCGTTACTGGCGTAATCATGGAGATTGTGCCAAATGACACGGGCTCCACTAGATTGAAGTTGTTGACCGCGGATCTCGTGATCCGTTGGACGACATACGTTCCTGAGAGACTGGGGCAGGTAAAGGTTTCTCGTTAGCCCCACTAAAGAGAAAGTGCTGGGTCACACTATAAAATGACCCTATAAATTTAGCTAGGCTGAGTCAAAGCTGGTTTTTTATTATTTGGTTACAGCCAAAGCGTGTCCAGGATCCGGTTCCAGGGGAGACACAGCTGCTCGGCCTAGCTGCTCCATTTCGGCCGCTCGCAAAAAGTTTGTGTTGGCCCACCCTCCCCATTCTCTTTCAGAGGGAATAGTAGTAGAGAGAGCTCAGCTGCCGGGGATCCAGGTGTGACGAGCATCACAGCAAAGACTCTTCGCAGTAGGGGAGAGATAAGAGATAGTTCTACTACTAGCAAATCGCTAGTGATTGAGAAAGGGGCTAGACGTGGGTTACTACGTTTCGTTGCATTCATCAGATTGGGAGATTACAGAATCTCCTGAGTTACTGGCAGTTCTAAAAGAAATGCCTACACGGTTCCATGCTATCAAGCGTGGCGGTTCATCTAATGGTGAATCATGGTTCTCATGGGTAAATGATGAGGACTTCGTCAAAGCGACTACATGCGAAGAGATTATCAACGCATTCGGTTTCGAGACATCAGAATCACAAGGCGTTGTATCTATAGATGGATACAACAACAAGACTGGACAAGAAGACGTCCTACTCGCAGTCCTTGCACCATTCGTTACAGAAGGTGCAGAAATGGAATGGAGTGGCGAAGAAGGCGAGCGCTGGCTCTACCTTGTCAAAGACGGCAAGTTATTTGTATCAGGTGAGATTCGCAAATGGGATGAGCCTGAGCCATACAAGTATCTTCACTACGATTTCCACACGGATGCAGATGGCAAAATGGTTACTGACACCAAGGTCATTGACATCTATGCGCCAATGCCAGAAGACTTAGTAAGTCGCTGGGATAAGAAGAAGAAGGTCGAAGCCTAAGAAGTAGAAGAAGCCCCTCAGCCAAAAGCTGGGGGGTTTTTTCATACCAGGATCCAGCTGCTCGATCGCGCCGGTAAATTTAGGGGTGCCAAATGTTATTTCCCAAAGCCTAATTTGTTTGTGTTGAACAGCCCTCCCACCCTGTTTAACCCTTTCAGGGAATGGGTAAGAGAGAGATTGATCCAGGCATGTGATGCAGATAACACCAAAGCCTATTAGCGAGAGAGACACGTGGGCATATGTTTATACCAGTGAGCAACACCGCTTACTAAATAGTGAAGGGCTAGGCACGTGAGACCACTATCTCAAATTGCTCAGGACATCGAGTCCGAGTGCGGTACCAAGGATTGGTACGTATATGCAGAAGCATATGTGACACCAATGAAATCGCTTACATCTTTAAGCGATACATACGGCGCTGATAGCGCTGAATCTATAGTGCTCTACGCACTATCTAATCTCACCTCATGGCGAGGAGAGAGAGCCCGCAGTATCAAGGCGGAGCTCAACGGGATGCTCAAGGGGGTGAGTGCATGAGCGTCGATACATATAACCCGAATGCGCTAGTTACTTATAAAAAGATAGCTGGCACCTATGCTGAACCAGAAGCACCAGAATACATTACCGACAAGGTAGTGGACCTCGAGTGGACGCTGCACCAAGGCCGCGAAGCTCGCACCGAAGCTCAAAAGCTCCGGGCCACAATAGCTTCGATCCAGGAGCACATGACCCGCAACGATTGGTATAACCCGAATACAGAAGCATCGGAGATCCTGGCTGCTCTGCAGGAGATCCTGGGTTACGAACCAAAAGCTGAAATTCGGATCACAGCTGTAATTGAAGTAGAGGTTACGGTTGAGCTCAACATGGATGAAGTAGAAGATTTCGATGCAGAGACCTGGATCAGTGATTGGGTCTCAGTAGATACCAGCTCGGGAGATTCGAGCTGTGATAGCTGGGCAGTTAGCTCAGCTGATTGGGAAGATGCCTGACGCATTAAGCATCGTGGGACGGCTGCTGGTCGAAGGGTCAGCAGCCTACCTAGATGCTAAAACAATCGATGAAGAGAATGGATATTCAGATGCTATGGAATCCATGGAGAGAAAGTACTGGGAAGGGTACACAGATGCTCTCTATGAATTGGAAGCTCTGATTAATAAATAGCCCGGTGCGATCCTGGCGGCTTCGGCCGCTGGGGTTGCGCTTTGTTTGTGTTGAATGCCCACCCACCCATTCACCCTTCGGGTTATTTTAAGAGAGAGCTCGCTCCTGGCGTGTGACGTACATCACATCAAAGCCTATTGGGGAGAGAGGTGCCATAAGGTTAAATATGCATTACATCAACGACATGGAGGCTAGTTCATGGAAAAGTTAAAGCGTAGTAAGGACCGCAAGGTAGCTAATTCTCTCACCGCATCGGGCGGCGTTAGAATCGCTAATTCTTTCGGTTTACCGGCGGGCAAGGCATATTCATGCCCTAGCGCCACTAGTATATGCACACGCATATGTTATGCGGGCAAGCTAGAGAAGATTTACAAGGGTGTTAAGGCTAATCTCATTCACAATTGGGATTTATTGAGAGATGCCGATCATGACACTATGGAAGCACTATTAGAAGAGATGATTGCAGACTTTCGCAAGGATTGTGAGAAATGGGATGCGCCTAAAGAATTCCGTATCCATTGGGACGGGGATTTCTTTAAGCCAGACTACGCATTCGCATGGAAGCACGTTATTTTAAATAACCCAGATATTCTATTCTGGGCATATACACGTGTAGAATCTGCCGCGTACATGCTCAAGGGCATGGATAACCTAGCGTTATATTTCTCCACCGATACGGAGAATATAGAAGCCGCGAAACGCCTAAGCGCTCACGGTATCAAGCTCGCCGGGTTACATGAGACATTCTCTCAAGCCAAGGACATGCTCCTGGCATTAGGTGAGAGAGGGGCTAAGTGCCCGGAACAACGTAAGC
>Ga0114976_10002392_pt1 | contig 11803 bp, 15 predicted proteins | sample S_130805_EF_Meta_FD_87319 | JGI IMG/M metagenome (GOLD analysis project Ga0114976, IMG submission 87319) | Freshwater microbial communities from Lake Simoncouche, Canada to study carbon cycling - S_130805_EF_MetaG | ecosystem: Environmental > Aquatic > Freshwater > Lake | place: Lake...
ACACCATCAGCACCAGTAGGACCAGTTACACCATCAGCACCAGTAGGTCCAGTAGAACCAGTTACACCATCAGCACCAGTAGGACCAGTTACTGTAGAATCAGCACCAGTAGGTCCAGTAGAACCAGTTACACCATCAGCACCAGTAGGACCAGTAGGACCAGTTTCACCAGTAGGACCTGTGTCTCCAGTAGATCCAGTAGGACCTGTAGGACCTGTAGGTCCAATAATATTTAATTCTAAATCCCATCCAGTAGTTATATAATTTGTATAAATACGATTAGAATTTGCACAAGCTACTAATTTACTTCCATCAGATGATGATGCTACACTAGTCCATTGTCTTCCTCCAGAATTTTCTTGAATCCAATTTATTCCACCATCTATACTTGTATAAATATAACTACTAAATACAGATGCTATTAATTTTTGTCCATCAGATGATGATGCTACACTAGACCAAGCACGACTTCCTGAATCAGTTTGTTCTACCCAAGTTACTCCAGAATCAACACTTGTATAAATATAACCAGGTCTTACACACGCTACTAAATTAACTCCATCAGATGATGATGCTACACTAGACCAAGAAAGAATTCCTGAATCAGTTTGTTCTACCCAGGTTTCTCCAGAATCAGTACTTGTATAAATATAACCACCATCAACACATGCTACTAATTTAACTCCATCAGATGATGATGCAATACTAGACCATTCACGACTTGAATCTCGTACTATCCAAGTTTCTCCAGAATCAGAACTCGTAAAAATAAAACCAGGATTTGCACATGCTACTAAATTAACTCCATTAAATGATGATGCTATACCAGACCATTTACGTGATCCTGAACCAGTTTTTTCTACCCAATTTTCTCCAGAATCAGTACTTGCATAAATATAACCACGATCAATACCTGCTACTAATTTAACTCCATCAGATGATGATGCTACACAAGACCAATCTTCACTTATAGCTCTTAAAGTCCAATTTACTCCAGAATCAGAACTTGTATAAATATTGTCACCAGATGCACATGCTACTAAATTAACTCCATCAGATGATGATGCCAAATCAGTCCAAGAAGTTAATTCTGAATCTAATTGTCCAATCCAAATTTGTTCTCCACCTGGATAAGTTTTTAAATATACATCTCCATTTGAAGTATTAATATAACTGTCTCCTATATTACCAATTACAAATGTAGGATTAGTTGAACCATACAAAAGTCTAGTTCCAGTTTCACCTTTAGGACCAGTGTCACCAGTAGAACCTGTATAACCTGTAGGACCTGTATAACCAGTAGGACCTGTGTCTCCAGTAGGACCTGTGTCTCCAGTAGATCCAGTATAACCAGTAGGACCAGTTTCACCAGTAGGACCAGTAGGACCAGTTTCACCAGTATAACCAGTAGGACCTGTATAACCAGTAGGACCTATGTCACCAGTAGGACCTGTGTCTCCAGCAGGACCTGTATAACCAGTATAACCAGTAGGACCAGTAGAACCTGTAGAACCTGTAGAACCTGTAGAACCAGTAGGACCAGTAGGACCAATAGAACCTGTAGGACCAGTAGAACCTGTAAATCCAGTAGAACCTGTAGCACCTCTAGGAATACCAAAGTTTAAAATAGCAGCAAGTGTAGTTCCAGTATTTGATACAGTTGCATTGCTTCCTGCGGGAAGAGTTATAGTTGTTCCAACATCAATTGTTGCTGGACCTGATGGTCCTGTAGCACCTGCTGGTCCTTGTGGTCCAATACCTCCTCCTTCAACAGACATTTGTTTATTAGATTAGAATTTAATATGATTATTAGAACAAATGCCGTATAAACTTCGTAAGGCTCCTAAAAAAGAGTTATATTGGGTAAGTGAAATTGAAACTAATAAGAAATTCTCTAAACTTCCAATTCCCCTTGACAAAGCAAAAGCTCAAATGCGTGTTCTTGAGTCAGCATTAAAAGGTGGAATTCGTATTCCTCGTGGAATGCATAATCCAAGTGATGAAGGAGATTATGATTTAGAGGATGAAATTGAACGTTCTATTAATCCTCGTGCTCGTGAATTACAACCTAAAGCCGTTCGTCATCCACGTCCTGATGATGAACCTGAAGGACCTGAAGGACCTCCTCCCGCTAAAATGTCTAGAACTTCAGGAAGATCTGGACGTGGAAAAAGAGGTGGATTTAGTCCTCAGGATTTTATTGCTTATGATAAAAGACATCCAACTATTCCTCAAAGTTTGAATGATACTATTCCCTATGGTATTGCACGTTGGTATGATTTACTTACCATATTGAGTCCTACGGATAAAGCCAGAATAAGTGAAAAATATGGAGATCGTGACATATTAACTGAGATGAATACACGAGCTAAAGAACTATTAAGAGAACACGAAAATAGAAATAGAAATCGTCCTCAAATGTCTGATTTAGAATATGCAACTAAATCTCAAGAATTTAGAATACCTTTGTTTGAAATTATAGAAGAAGGCAAAAAAGAATTTCCTTCATATGAAGAACCTGTGAATTACCCTGGTGGGTCTGGCAAACGTAAATCTAAACGTAAAGGTGGTATGATGCCTGGTTCTATTTCTGGTAATCCTAAAGAGGGACCTATTCGAGAAGTCTTGAATCCTATTCCTAGAAGAGTATTAGACCCTTCTGCTCCTAGAAGACTATTAGATCCTTCTGCTCCTCGACGAATTTTTGTTTCTAAATCTGAACCTGTACCAACCGTTTTGGAAACTGTAAAAGATTGTCTTAAATGCAAGAAATCTAATAGTGGAAAAGGTAAAGATGATGATGACAAATATGCTTTATTTCAAAAAATAGAAAAACAATTAGCAGATTTAATTAATAAACAACAAAATGAAAAAGATTATGATCAAATAGATGCTTTAATTACAAATTTAAAATCAGAGGCTGAAAGTTTTTTAGCCAGACCTGGAGCTAAGGAAGAACATAAAATGTATATTCGTTTTGTATTACATACAGCTATACCTGGTTTACTTACAAGACTTGCTAAAATTCCTAAACAAGCAAGTGGTAAATATAAAAAATGCCGTAAATGTGGAAAGTTTAAAGTTTAAATTAAATTGTTGTATATACTATAAAATGAAGGTTATTACTCCTTATATGATGGCTCTGCATAAAGAGTTAAAAGATTCTCGGAACATTGCTGATTCGACCGCGAGTCAATATATTCGAACTCTTTATTCACTAAATTCGGATAGAGCATTTAATAACCTTGCTTGGTTAAAGAATATTGATAGTGTTGATCTACGCTTAAATGAATATGCAGAGTCAACGCAAAAAAGTATGCTTTCAACTATTGTTAGTGCCTTGAGTACACTAAAAGAGAAGGCTTCCTATAAAAAGATTTTTGCTCATTGGTATAGTCGAATGATGGATAAAAGTAATGAAGCACGTAATAAAGACACTTCTATTAAATCACCTACACAAGAAAAGAATTGGTTGTCTTGGGATGTAATTCTTGCTCATGAACAACGTCTACAAGAAGACTCTGAAAAAGTTGTTCAGAATAAGACTTTAAGTGTTAATGATTGGAATACTTTACTTTCATATATGGTTTTAAGTCTATACACAAAATTTGCTCCTCGTCGTAACCAAGATTACCAATTTATGAAAGTTGTTAAGTCAGAAAAGCAAGCAACAAATCTGGATTTCAATTACTATATTCAAGACAAGAAGGAATTTGTTTTTAATAAATATAAGACTGCAAAAGTTCATGGTGCTCAAAAATTTGAAGTTCCTACTGAATTAATCTCAGTAATTAATTTATACTTAAAAAAGCATCCTGGAGTTTCAAAGAGTCCTTATTTCTTTCTTGTTCAACATGATGACACTCCTCTTCCTTCAGTCAATTCTGTAACTCGTATTCTAAATCGTATTTTTGGTAAGAATGTTGGAACAACTATGCTTCGACACATTTATTTAAGTTCTAAATATGATGTGACTGAAATGAATGATGATTCAGAAAAGATGGGTCATACTTCTGGAATGCAAAGAGATTATATGAAAGCAGATTCAGTAGTAATTCCAGAAATTTAATATGAATATATAGCAAATGGCGGCTCAACAAACTAATTTTGCTAGACTTTGGAGAGACCTTAATAATCAAATAGCTGCATTACCTATAGGTGATCCTAGAATTCCACAACTACAAACACAACTACAACAACTTCAAAGTAAAGCAATAAGAAATAGATTAGTTTTTCAAGACGTTGTACGACGTCCAGTTAGACAAAGAGCATTAGGAGTTATGGAAGAAGTTAAACGTATTCCTCAAAAAGTACGTATGAAACAGGCAATGCAAGATTTAAGAGTAATGCCTCGATTAGGGTATTTTCCAGGTGGTGAAGAAGCACGTGCTGCTACTACTCGTGCTACTGAAACTGGCTTATTCCAACCATCTGAACCATTTCCTTATTCTGATCCTGTTCCAAAAATGGGTCCAAAAACTATGGGTTATTTATTAAAAGAACCTACTCGTTCTCGCTCAGAAATTTCTTCTACCATGCATAATCCAAGTGATGAAGGAGAATATAATTTTGATGCAGAAGTGTCTGGAAAAGGTAAACCTAAAAAATGCCGTAAGTGTGGTCTATATAAACTCTAAGTATAATATAAATGCCTGACCATCTTGTTGTTCTTATTCATTGCACTTTACAAGCTATTGTTAATATTTTAAGTGTTCGAGGGCGAAGTAAAAACCGCAAAAATAAAGTCTTTACTCCAATACAACTATGAGCTTTCGTGAAAAGTTAGAATTTGGAAAGCATTACCAAGAAGTTAGTAAGAAGTTGATTCCAAAAGAAGAAATAATTCTGGAATCACCTGAAGGATTATTTAAAGCATATGATTACCGAACAAATGAATTTAAATATGAAGTTAAGTCAGATCGAATGGGTTATATGTATGGTTGTCGTACTTGGTTTATTGAATATGAATGCAATAGCAAGAAATCTGGAATTGATGTTACTGAAGCAGACTATTACCATTATTTTTTTCATAAACCAAGTGGAGACTTTGAAGCTTATGAAATCCCAGTAAGTTGGTTAAAGAAAGCTTGCAAGGGTTGTCGTGAAATTGTTGGTGGTGATGGTCAACGTGTTAGAGCATATATTGTCCCAGTAAATTCTGAGTTTAAATTATAAATGGCGATTAATCAGCATTTAATAAACCTGCTTCAGTCTCAGTAATATAATAAATAGGGAAATTTTTATGAATACATAACCATCTTGATCCAGTATTTTTGATTGACTGAACTTCTTTAGGACCCATACCAACATAGGTTTTTAAGAAATAATTTAATGCATGAGCTCCTGTACTTTGAGGGTATACTACAAAATGAGTTGCCTCTGTTAAACACAAACGAGTTTTTTTGAAATTTGAAAGATGGTGCGAAAGTATGAGAATACTGGTCACTGTATGACGACCCATAATACAAATGTCGTCAATTAATTGTTGAACAGCCTTTGCTTCCTTACCTGTCAAAGTGTCATAATCATCAAAAATAACAAGACTTTCACGCAAAGCTTCTAAATCCGTCATTGGTTTTTCAGTTAATTTTTCAATGTTTAGTCTTATAGGTTTTTCTTTCATACTATCCAATGTTTCATCTTCTTTTAATTTAGAAACTAAATATACAGGTCTTCCTTTAAACATTTTTTGGTATTGTTCAGAAAGGTGTTTAGCAATATATGATTTACCACTACCTGATGCACCAGCAATATAATATATACTTCTTTTAGTTGGATCAGGATTAAAATTTAAACTAAATGTTGAACCAGGAGGAAGTTTAATTATTGATGATCCTTTTTCTTTAACTTCACCTAACATTTCACGGTATGCATCTTCGGCTCCATCCACATCCAAATTTAAATGTTCAGGTGGTATTCCTTTTCGGTAAGCCTCCTGAAGCACACGCATAACTTCAGATTGCTTACGAGGTGACAACTTGTTTAGTCGATGCTTACCTATTTCAAGTTCCTGAACACCTTTCTTATCCGAACTCTTACCTCCTCCTTGCTCTAAATAAAGAATGTCCTTATTATATTCTCCCCCAGTAACGACCGCTACAGGTAAAGAATCTTTAGATTTGTCGAATGTTAATTTTACCTTACCTGACATTTAATTTACTCCTTAGGAAAAAAACTAATAGAAAATTTACGAAATTTGGAATTATATTGTGTAATCTCTTGGAATTGGAAGTAATTTCTCTTCAGTTAATGCCTTTTTCATTTCGGATTGCAAAATTTCGTTTAAATAGGTTAGTTTTGTCTTAGGAGTTGCATTCTTAAGGTCAGGAAAATATAGTTTAGCAAATTGGTCTTTAAATAGGTCTAATTGTTTACGTTTTCTTGCTTGAGTAACTGCATTAGGAAACTCTTCTAAGACTTCCATGTCTGCTACAACCATATATAACTTACCTATTGGTGAGTTCAAAATAGATCTTAATGAATCTAAAATTGATTGGTCTTTAAATTGCTTTGCTAATGAATACATTCTCTTAGCAACTTTAACATAATTTTGGTCTGCTTCAAATTCAAGAATATTTTCTTTTAGAGATTTCTTTACAGATGGAATATAAGCAAAATATTTTCCACTACGATTAGTCCAAAGGATTATATTACTAAACTCACTATACTTTTGGTTTACCCATACTATTAAATCTATTTTTGTTATACCTTTAGATTTGAATGCATCTTCAAGGTAAGTGATTGATTTGTCTCTTAGTTCTTTATAACCTCTAAATATTTCTGGATTTGACCAACGCAAAACACCAAACCTTAATTCCTTTCTTGCTTCTAGAAACTCTACTGGATTTAAGTGAGGTTTAAGCAAGTCAGAAGCCATCATATACTCATCATGTGTAATGATTTTATTTTGCCATAGTTTAGAAAGATGAGCTAATTCATCTTTTTGATTATATTTATGAACTTTAGAATTTTCAATATAAGGTTTCTTAAGCAAATTCCATTGACTTATTTCTCCAATTTTTACTTCAGTAATTTTACCTATTTTTTCTAATTTATGAATCTTGTCTTGGAACTTCTTGACTATTCCTCTACGCAAAATGACTTCTTCTAATAAATCATAATCAGCAGAATACATAATTTGGTAATCTGCACTTGAACCAACAACAAAAGGTGTACCAAAACTAATCAGTTTGAGAACCTTGATCAACTCCTTGCTGTATTGTTCTGGGAATTTCCGTTCCATTTATAATAGTGTTTTTAATATGTTTTTTGGTTTTTATATGTCTATTCCATTCAATGTCATTAACAAGATCAACATTACATATAGGACAAGTTCTTTCTTGATTTCGATCTATATTATGCTTTTTAGTTTTAATATGCTTTTCCCACTCAGAATTATTATGGCATTGAAGATTACATTTACTGCAAAAAAGTTCTTCGTTTGTTGTTTTTTCTTTGTCGTTCAAATGCTTTTTAGTTAAAATATGTTCATCCCACTTAGCCTTATTTTGACACTGAGTATTACATTTACTGCAATATAATTCATCAATAGTTAGTTGTCCAAACTTATGCTTTTTACTTTCACAATGACGGTCAAATCTACGTTTGTCTTCAAACTGATAGTCACATTTTTTGCAATAATATTGACTTTTTGTTAATCGCTTTACATTTAATATATGTTCATCATATGATTGATGGTCTTTCCATTGGTCATGAGTTAAACCATTAATGTTGCAAATAAAACACTTGTAATTTCCATTGACCTCGGACATTTTACTTTATAGAAGAGAATTTTATTTAAATGGTTTTTACTTTTTCTGTCTATTGTTTTTGTAAATACTTGAAATTTTAGAAAAATTAAAAGAATTAAACAACACTCAGAAGTTGTAGGGCGTTGTTGCACTTACGACCTATTACAAAAATAAGAAACAGAAAAAGTAAAAACAATAATAAATAATACATAAATTTCTTATTTAAATAATAATATTTGCATATGAATAAGACTCCATAGTATAGTGGTTATTACACCAGACTCTGAATCTGGAAACATGAGTTCGATTCTCATTGGGGTCATATAAGATTTGGTATTAAATAATTCCAAATCTTATATAAATGGCTGATGATGAATTGGAATTGAAAGAGGTTTCATGGTCTACTCAAATTGAGGATTTAATTGCTGTAGAAGGTGAAAAATGTCTTGGTTTAGCTAAACTGCATCAGAAGTGTGAAGAAATAGCATCAAGAAAGAATACTTTGATTCAGATTCCAGTTATAGTATTGAGTACATTAAGTGGAACTGCAAGTGTAGGTTCATCAACTATGTTTGGTGAAGGATCTATAGCCCCACTAGTAATTGGTTTGGTAAGTATAGGAGTTGGTATTTTGAATACAGTTGGAGGTTATTTTGCTTTTGCAAAGAAATCAGAAGCTCATAGAATTGCTCATTTACAGTATTCAAAATTATTTAGTCAGATTAATGTTGAATTAGCCTTGCCTCGTAATGAAAGAAGTTCTGCTGAGCAAGTCTTAAGTAACTTAAGGGACACTATGGAGAGATTAGCTGAAATCACTCCATCGATTCCTGAAGAAGTTATTAAAGATTTTAATAAGAAATATGGTAGTTATACAGATGTTGGTCTTCCTGCAGAAATAAATGGTCTAAACAATATTAAGATTTATAGAGGTGAACTCAAAATCAAAACTCCTTTGGAATAGATTCTAGAATATGAACAATAACATCAACATTAAAAGCATTCCCAAGACACTTATACCTTTGCATATTAGAAACTCCTTCTGTATAATTATCAGGTAATCCTTGAAGACGCTCACATTCAATATGAGTTAATTTTCTAACAGAATCAGTTTTAATTAATCCATTATTACAAATTACAGTTAATGCAGGAGCTTTTCCTTCAGTGTCATATACTCTTGTTGATTGATGATCTTTGTCTCCAATATAACCTAATTTCCTTGTTGTTGGTGTAAATTTCTCTTTTGATTTTGTGAATTTAGTTATTTCTTTTCCTTCAATATTAGGTTCAAGAATGTCTTTTAAAAGAATACCTTTGTTTTCAGGTAATCCTTGAACAGGAATATTAGTCCAAAATAATCTTTTGCGTGATTGTGCTGAAACTAATGATGCATCAATCATAATAGGTTCAACTCCCATAACTTCAGTAATCTTTGCTTTAGATTCTTTAGACATAGAATTCACATTTTCAAGAATAAAATATTTAGGGTTACATTCTTTCATAATACGAACATATTCATAAAATAATCCTGATCTTTCACCTTCTAATCCTTTACGACCTTTCTTTGCTATTGATAGATCTTGACAAGGTGAACCTCCAATTAATAAATCTATATTATTTGGTGGTGTTAATCCTACAACTGAACCTAACTGTATAATTTCAGGGTAATTCTTTTTAGAAACTTCTTTTGCATGTTTGTCAATCTCACAAGCATAATAATTCTTGATTTCTATATTAGCTCGTTTAAGGGCGACCATAGAACAACTTATACCATCAAATAAAGAAAGAACGTTCATTTTATTAGTAATTACTATTTTTATTATTAAATCTATTTTTATTAGATGAAAAACGAATTATGTTTTTTCTTACCTATTTAGGTTAGGGCAAATAGAATGAGTGGTATTAAGAAGTTTTCAAGGTTTTCAAATGAGGAACTAATTTCTCGGATGTCTCGTGCTTGCTGTTACAAGTGTGAATATTTTCAAAATCTTGATTCTAGTACTTATTGGAGTTGTTCAGGTTGTGAGTGTGTATGTTGTGATTATTGCGTAGAAAAAGGTGATGTAGATAATGAGAAGATTGGTGAAGATTGTGGATTTTATTGTGAGGAATGCAGGGAGAAATTCTTGAAGGAGAAGAAGGAAGCAGAAAAGAATGATTAATCAAAAGAAACTTTTATAGGACCTTTACAAATTACTGTAGGTTCTCTTTTTTTAACAACTTTTTCTTTTTTAATTTTTGGATTTGGATTTGAATTTCTTTTTCTATATTCTCTTAAATATTGTATTTTTTTCTCTCTATTTCTTTTTCTATATTCTTTTGCATATTCTCTTCTTTTTGCTTTAAATTCTTCATTATTTTTAATTTTTTCATAATTTTTCTTTACACGTTCTGTATTAAGTCTTTTATAATCTTCAGGATGTTTTTCTTTCCATTTTTTTACTGCTCTTTCTCTTATTTCTTTTAATCTTTCAGGACATTCATTCTTATATTTTATATAATATGCTTTGATTTTTTCAGGATTATTTAATCTATATAATCTTGACTTTTCTTTTATTTCTTCTTTACGCTTTTCATAATAACTCTTTTCCATTAATTATAGTAATTACTTCGTTTTTAAACTATTTGCTTTTTCATAAAATTCTTCATTCATTTCAATACCTATAGATTTCAAACCTAATTTTTGTGCTGTAAAGCAAGAAGTAAATGACCCTGCAGTAGGATCTAAAATAGTTCCTTCAGAAGGACAATATCTTTTCAATAACCATTCATATAATTCTGCTGGTTTTTGAGTAGGATGCTTACCTTTATTTGTTTCATTAGGAATTGTAATAACAGATTTCACACATCTTTTATTATTATCAATTTTTTTATAACCTTCTAAATTAGGTTTTTCAAGATTATAAATTTTTGCAGAAGAATGAGAACCAACATAAGCAGGAAAATCACCTTCAATGTCTATTCTTTTATAATATGCACCTTTCTTAGAAAAAACATATATTAGTTCATGACTTCTTAAAGGTTGTTTATTAGCACAAAGAAATCCAACACCACGAGATTTATTCCATACTAAATCATACCGAAACCATGAAGGATTAGAATTAATAAGTTCTGCACCAAATTTTGTTGTACAGAACATTAGAACAGGTGTATGATCATTCTTTGCTAGGCGTTTAACTTCAATCCAAAACTTTTCAAGGTCTATTTTTATGTCCCAAGCACAACCACCCATAACTCCATCATTAGATTTATTCATTCTTTTTGCTTTTTCTTTTCCTGCACCACCAGTTAAACAACCATAAGGAAGATCACAAACAAAACAATCTATGCTTTTATTAGGTAAAGTTTTCATAACTTCTAAACAATCACCCTTGAGAAATTCCATTTATATATGAGTAAGTAAAATCGTTTAAAATGAAAATGTTTACAATATATAAAATGGACCAAGCAGAAATTGAAGAAATCTTTCTAGAATTTCTGACTGGTTTGACTGATGAGCAAAAGAAAAGTATTGAGACTGATGAACAAGCCTATGAGTTTTTTAATTATGATGTCGAGGAGGAAATCAAAGAAGAACTTTATAGAAAAGCAATGAATATTATTAATTGGAAAAGAGTAATTGAGAAGATGAAAGAAGACTTACCTGAAGAAGATGAGGAAGAAGAAAAAGAGAGTATAAACGAAACTATTTATGCTTCTGATTCAGATTAAGTCTTGACGACAGGAAATTAAGTCCCAGGCCAATAAATTTCAAGAGGTTGAATTTCAGCACCACCAGTCATAGTTCTCATTTTAGACATTTCAGCAAGACTAGGCTTACTTAATGTAGGCGTAATCTTGGATCTAGACTGAATAGCTAATGCACGACGAACCATTTTCGCCATAATGATTCCTTTCATCTGTTCTTGCTGTTGTTCAAAATGTTTCGCATAACTACTCATTTATTACTATTTAAAGTTTATTTTTTAGAAATTTAACAAAATCAGATTTGGTACGAGGTCCAATATACTTTTCCATCTTCTTTCCATTACGGAATATGATGGTAGGGTATG
>Ga0114976_10002396_pt1 | contig 11795 bp, 18 predicted proteins | sample S_130805_EF_Meta_FD_87319 | JGI IMG/M metagenome (GOLD analysis project Ga0114976, IMG submission 87319) | Freshwater microbial communities from Lake Simoncouche, Canada to study carbon cycling - S_130805_EF_MetaG | ecosystem: Environmental > Aquatic > Freshwater > Lake | place: Lake...
GAGTTTTTTAAATTAGCTCCTAATAGAGAAGATTATTTTATTAGCTCTGAAAGACCGGAAATAGATAAAAACGATTTAGTAATTTCCTTTAGACTTGAAGATTATACTACAAGTAATAACAAAGATAGGCTTTTAGATTTTGACTACTTTAAAATTATTTTAGAGAGTAAAAAGTTTAATAAGTTAGTTATTATTACAAACCCGGGATGTATTAATCATCAAGAGTTTTACTATAAGTTTTTTGATGAATTTAGAGAGTATGATCCTATTATTGTTAGATGTTACGAACCAGTAATGTCTATGGCCTACGGCGCTTCATTTAATAATATAGCAATTTCTCAAAGCACATACTCTTGGTGGCTTGCATTTCTATCTGAAGCAGAAAATGTTTATTATCCAATACCCCTTGAAGGACCTTTTTCTTTCAATGACGACCGTTATTATGGAACAGACCTAAGGGTTGCAGCTCCTGACTTTAAGTTTGTAGACTATGCAACTAGAACAATACTACCGGATGATCAATATACTAAAATAGATTACGATAATAGAACATGGAAAGACTAGAAGTACACACTCTTATATGTAAGAGAGATATAAAATTATTTATAGCAACAATAAAATTGTTTGCTCATCATTCAAAGCTAGAATTTGATACTGTAATACACGAGGACGGAAGCTTTGATGATTCTGATTGCGCTTATTTAAATGAACATATTCCCAATGTATACATAATAAGAAGAGAAGATGCAGAAATTGCAGTAAGAGGCTTTTTAAAGGATCATGAACTCTGTACTCATTTTAGGTTTGCAGAACACCATACTATCTTTAGAATGAAGCTATTTGATCAATTTTACTTTACCAGATCTAATAATTTAATACAGCTTGATGCTGATATACTTTTTTCTAAAGCTCCTCAAGCTTTAATCAACCATATTGCAAATAGAGAAGGTGCTTATTTAAGAGATACTTGGAGTGCATACTGTGTTCCTTTCAGAGACGAAGATAACGATACTTTAGTAGATAGATTTATAAATGCAGGATTAAACTACTACCCGACTAAAGCTCATTATAGTTTAGATCATGTTGAAAAATGCTTAGAAATATTGTATAACCACGGTTCTAAGGGAGCTACACATCCTTTCTTAGAGCAAAATTGTATAGCTTATATGACAACTCAGTTGAGAAAAGAAGGAATTTCTTTCTTCCAGCTACCTCATCCCGACTATTGCGTTCCTACTTTTCATGAATTCAGAGCAGAGCATGGATTAACCGCTTTGCATTTAAATAGTTCCCCTATTGTAGGACAGTGGAGAAAAGAGCACTATGAATATGAATTACAAAAAGCTAATATAGACTGGAAAATATAAAAAAGTTGGAAATTTAAAATAAAAACCTTACCTTTTAAAAAAGAACGTTATGAAAAAAGATAAAATCTTTGTACAAATAGCAAGTTATAGAGATCCTGAATTAATCCCTACCATTAAAGATTGTATTGCAAAAGCAAAATATCCGGATAGACTTACTTTCGGTATTTGCTGGCAAAGATCTACAGAGGATGTATGGGATAATTTAGATGAATATAAAGATAACCCTAAGTTCACTATTATGGACGTTCCTTGGAATGAAAGTAAGGGACTATGCTGGGCTAGACACCACATTCAAAAGATGTGGAAAAAAGAAAAGTATACTATGCAACTTGATTCTCATCATAGATTTGCACAAGATTGGGATGAACAGCTTATCGAGATGATGGATTTAACAGGCTCTCCAAAACCTCTCTTAACAGCTTATGCTGGAATGTATGATCCAAAAGAGAATAAACTTTTAAATCAAGAACCCTACAAAATGGTTCCAGATAAATTTACAGGCGGCGGAACTATTTTATTTTACCCTCATAGAATTGAAAATTACGAACAGCTAGATAAGCCAATTCCGGCTAGATTTGTTAGCGGACACTTCTTTTTTACTCTCGGAATACATTGTCAAGAGTATAAATACGACCCTAATATCTATTTTGCAGGGGATGAAATTAGTTTATCTATTAGATCCTATACTGTAGGTTACGATCTATTTCACCCTCATAAGACTCTAGTTTGGCATGAGTATACAAGAGAAGGAAGAACTAAGCATTGGACCGATTTTAATAATGAAACCAAAGATGCTGGTTTAGTAGAGAAAGCTTGGTGGGACATGGACAGTGAAAGTAAAAGAAGGTTAAGACATATGCTCCAAGAAGAAGATAACGATATTGACTTAGGCGAGTACGGTTTAGGGACTTTTAGAAGCCATTGGAGTTACCAATTATACGCAGGAATACACTTTAGATTAAAAAAGTTACATCCAGATGCAGTAAAGGGAATCGATCCACCTACAACTTCAGAAAGCGAAGGAATGGACTGGGCTTATGAAGTTAAAAGAGAACAAACTCTAAACTTAGACTGGCTAGATCATTGGGACGCTGTAAAATCTCAAACTAGATGTACTTGTACTTTCGATTTTATTTACCTTGGAGTAGAGAGCGAAGATGGAGAAGTACTCTATAGAGAAGATTTAACAGAAGAAGATTACTTAAGAGGGAAAAAAGTTACAAAAGAAGTGAATTTTACCTCTAGTAAAGTACCTTCTAAGCTAATTTTATGGCCTCATCAAAAAGATAAGGATTGGTTAGAGAGAGTTGATATAAAACTATAATATATAGGAATAAGGAAAGTAACCTTTTTCAATATTTATAACCATGATAGTATCCTCTTCAGTCGTACCTTACAGTCTAGGCTTAACAGCAGAAACAACGATTTACGTTAATGAAGTTAAATGTAGAGTACTCGAGAATGACTTTAATTACTCTCAAAATCCTACTGTATTTAAGTACATTACCAGAATTACTGGTTCAAGAGCTCTACCTTTTTACAGTAGCTCGGTAGGAATTATTACAGACGGTACGATTGCCGATAATTTAACAGGATCTTATTTTAATCCTTATGTAACTACTGTAGGACTTTACAACGAATTTAATGATCTTCTAGTAGTAGGTAAATTAGCAACCCCTTATCCAATTCCAGAAAATACGGATATTACCTTTATTATAAGATGGGATAGTTAAAACCCTAAGTTTATGTCAAAAAAATGGTTTACATACGAAAAAGGAAAGATAAAAGAGTATGATTCTATCGATAAATTCCCTGAAAACTGCGTTGGATTTGTGTATAAAATTACGAATATACAGACTGGAAAGTTCTATATCGGTAAAAAATCCCTCTATTCTAACATTAGAAAAAGATTAACCAAAAAAGAATTAGCTGAATATACTGGACCAGGTAGAAAACCTATTAAAAAGCTAGTTACATCCGAGTCGAATTGGATAGATTACTGGGGCTCTAACAAGGGAATCTTGCAGGAAATTAAAGACTCAAGTACAGATAGCTTCCGTAAAGAAATACTTAAATTCTGCTTTAATAAAAAGCAATTAACATACTGGGAAGTTCACTATCAATGCATAAACGAGGTACTTTTGACAGATAAATCTTACAACGATAATGTACTTGCTAAGTTCTTTAGAAAAGATTTGGTAGAATCAGAATAATTTCTTATATTATCCGTTAAAGACTGTAAGTTAATGGAGAATTCACGCCTAGTTTTAGGCCTTTTACATAACGTTTTAGGTAAATCTAAACCTTCTACTAAAGGAAATCACGCATTTCACTGTCCTTTCTGCAAGCATCATAAGCCAAAGCTTGAAATAGATCCAAAAACAGGATTTTACCACTGCTGGACTTGTGAACCTGCTACGAAAGGAAGAAATTTAGTATCTTTACTGAAAAAAGTACAAGCTACATCTACTCAAATTACTGAAATGAGAAGTTATTTCCCAAGCGGTAAGGGGGAGGTAGACGATAAGCAGTACGAAGTAGTAGAATTACCGAAAGAGTTTATTTCTCTTATAAAGCCTAGTACAAAACTAACTTATAGACAAGCTAGGTCTTACATTATAAGTAGAGGTATAACAGATACAGATATTATAAAGTATAACATTGGGTATTGTGAAGCAGGAAAGTATAAAAACTCTATAATAGTTCCTTCTTACGACTCAAGAGGTAGATTAAACTACTTTATATCACGTTCTTTCGAAAAAGATCCAGGAAGAAAGTACAATGCACCTAGTTGTAATAAAAACGAGCTAGTAGGTCTAGAGTATTTTATTAACTGGAAGGTACCTGTTGTACTATGTCAAGGTATTTTTGATGCAATTGCTTTAAAACGTAATGTAGTACCCTTATTTGGTAAAAGTATACCCAAAGCCTTAATGATGAAGCTTGTACAAAGCGATGTTAAGACTGTGTACCTGGCCTTAGATAAGGATGCTTTAAAAGAAGCACTCAAATATGCACAGCAATTAATTGATCTCGGTAAGGATGTTTACTTAATTGAACTAAACGGTAAAGATCCATCTGATATAGGGTTTAAGGAAATGACAAAATATTTACATCATGCAAAGCAACTTACATTTGGGGAGTTACTTTTAAAGAAAATGCAATTATGATTATAGAACAACGTTCAGAAGCTTGGTTTGAAATTAGAAAAGCTAAAATAACAAGCTCAGAAATTCATAAAATAATGGGTAGAGGAGATTTTAGTGAAACCGCTAAGACTTACCTGCTTGAAAAGGTTTGTGAACTATACGGAGGTGTTACAGAACCTGCAGTAGGTGCTGCACTAAACTGGGGTACAGATTTAGAACCAGTAGCAATAGAATATTACGAAGAAAAGACAGGCTTGAAGGTTGATAAAGCTTCTTTCATTCCTGCAGGAGACTTTTACGGAGGCTCCCCCGATGGTATTATTACTACAGGAGGTATTATAGAGGTAAAATGCCCTTTTAAATCTGCAAATCACTTTAAACATGGAATGATTAATACAGCAGCTAAATTCAGAAAGGTAGCTCCTAACTATTACTACCAATGTATTTCTAATATGATATGCGCTGAAGCAACCTTCTGTGACTTTATTAGCTTTGATCCAAGAGTTCAAGATGAATACAGAATGTTTATATTTAGATTAGAGCTAGACGAAGAAGAAGTTAAGGCAGTTAAAGAGAGAATTGAATTAGCTATAAGATATATGAAAGAGCTTGTAGTAGAGATAGAGGCTGCTAAACCTAAGTTACTCTTAGGATAGATATTTATTAGTACTATGATAGACGCTAAAAAAATAGGACAGAGAATTGCTGAAGCTATTGCTAATGAAGCAGGTCCTTGCTTTTACCCAGGTAAATTTAAACCTCCACACAAAGGACATTATACAGCTGCTACTGAATTAGCTCAGAGAGACTATATAAAACAAGTAAATGTCATTATAAGTAGAAAGACTATTGACGGTATTACACCTGAAGATTCGCTTATGATTTGGCATATGTACTTAAAAGCGGAACCTAATCCAAAAATTACAGTTAAGATCTCAACAGACGAATCTCCTATTCAAACAATTATAAAGTACCTAAAGAACAATCCGACTGTTAGTACAGTATATGTAGCAGTAGGAGACGATGAAGTAGATGATGAAGCTTACGGTAATTCTTTACAACAGCAATTCGGTAATAGAGTAAAAATAATTCCTGTACATGAAAAAGCAGGCGATATCTCAGCACCTCACGTTAGAAACGTTTTAGCATCAGGCGACTTTGAAGAATTTGCAGAAGCCGTTCCCGAAGCTGCTTATAACAAAGGATTTGCTCCAAAAATATTTAAAATGCTCGGAACAAAAGTAAAAGGAAATGAACCAGAACAGGCTTAATGTATTAAAGGATTTTTTAGGATTTTGTAAAGAAGAATTAAATATTCAGACTTTACCTAAAATCTCTTTGCTTAACGATAAGTCTTTTGTTGAGCAGAATAGATCTTTTGGTGAGTATAATCCCCAAACTAATGCTATTAAAGTAGTTGCATTAAATAGAAATCTTGCAGATATTTGTAGAAGTCTTGCTCATGAATTATGTCATCATAGACAGAATGAGTTAGATATGATTTATAACGAAGCAGGCGATACAGGAACCGATATTGAGAATGATGCTAACGCTATGGCGGGGATCCTTATGAGAGATTTCGGTAAAAAAAATGTAAATGTTTATGAGTTGGGTTCATTAGAGAAAAGTAATTTAAGAGAATCATTATACGAAGTTCAACAATTACCTATTAACAATTCTATTATTTTTGGAGTTAAGCATCATAGTAAGTCGGATGCTCAAGCTGTTATAAACTATGTTAAAAAACACTTCTCACCGGAAGACAAAGTCGTATTTATGGGGGAAGGAGGCGACGATAGTAATAAGTACGCAGCAGGTAGCGAACAGGAGATGATCTACGATGAGCTAAGTTCTTACTTTGATAATCTAGTTAATGATTCCTGGGATGGAGCCGACTTAAATGTAATGAACGATCAGTCTACTCTATATAAAATACAGAAACAAAAGACAGGTCTCTCTCATAATCAAATATTAGCAGCCAATTGGGCTAGTATGGTTGGACAAAATATTTTACAAGGCCAATCAGTAGCAGACTTTGCTCCAGAGGATTATTTGAGCCCTGAAGGTATTAAATTTTTAAAGGTATCTGCACAAGAAGCAGGCTTACCTTTATCAGATAACTTATATGAACCTACCGCAGAGGATTACGATACTATGTATAGACTATCATTCCCAGAAGACCATGGAGATAAACACACTAAAGTTGCTTCCGCAGCTGATGCTTTTAATGAATCAAGAGATGAGAATTTATTAAGAAAACTAGAACAGTATGAGAGTAGAGGTTATAAAGTAGTAGCTACAGCAGGAGAGGGACATATAGACTTAATTAAAGCAATGCTTAAAAAATGATAAAGTTAGTAGATATACTGAAAGAAATTGGGGAAGGAACAAGAACATACTCTTGGAAATTTGACGATGAAGACGGTGATGGTAATTCCTTTTATTCTTTTGATACAGAGAATAGCACTTACAGTGTAGGTATTGCTGATTTAGAAGACGGTATGTACGACTTATCGTTTAATACTACCTCAAAGGATGGTGACCCAGATATTAGTTTAGACACTAATGAGGGAGTTCCATTAAGAGTTCTATCTACTGTTGTAGAAATTGCAAAAGACTTTATCAAAAGAAAAGATCCCGAAATTGTTATATTTAGACCGATTAAGACTAAAGAAGCTAATAAAGGAGGCGATCAAAGACGTTTTAACTTATACGGTGCGTATTTAAGAAAGAACCTGCCTTCTAATTATAGATTAATGACTGTCGGAGATTCATATAGGATAGTAAAAAAATAAAAATTGTTATGAGTGATCATTTAAAAAAAGAATTTAATCCTCGAGACGTTCAGAGGATGAGAAATATTATTACAGGTCAAACTGGTGATAGAACTCAAATTCAAACAGGTTGGGAAAGAAATCAAGAAGTACATAGGGAAGGAGACGTTTGGGAAGAGAATGGTAAGAAATGGACTATTAAGAAAGGCATTAAGCAATCTATAACCAAACTCGACGAAATTAAGAGATTAGTAGTCTTACCTATTTCTTGTCCAAATTGCGGTAAAATGATGAAAGTCGATCTGTACAATAAGAAGATGTGGGCTATTCATCAGAAGTGTTTTGACTGCGTAATTAAGATGGAATCTGAAATTAAACGTCAAGGTAAGTGGGAGGAATATTCTAGGAACATAATGAATTTAAATAAAAATGCAGAACTCAATGATTTAGAACAAGCTCTAGAGCAATGGGTTACAGAGAAAGATAGTTTTGTATCTGAAGCTGGAGAAGTAGAAAAATGGGGAGGAGGTGATAAAACCGCTATCTATAAGCAAGTAAAAGAAGAGATCGCTAAACTAAAAGAGCGCGATATTTATAATGGAGAAAATATACAAATAGATGTCACAAATTCAGAAGAAAGTAAAGACTAAGAGTAGCATTAAAGAGAATATGATGCCTCAAAACAATCCAATGGCGCCTCAAGCACCTACAATGGACCTACCAATGGTACAACAAGAACCTTCTTGGGATCACCCAGGATGCGATGATAAGGTGGGTAAAGTATTTGTAGTATTAAAGCCAACACCAGGCACCTCTTACGAAGATTTAGTACAAGAAACACACTGCTTTGGTATGGGTCAATTCGATCCAATGGCCGTTCACGGTGTATACGGTGATGGAGAAGAAGCTAATTTAGTAGCTGAAGCTGCTACAGCTGATCTTCATAAGCATCTTGCTAAGATAGAGAAGAAGAAGCAGCACGTAATGAATGAAATCGAGAGACATATAGCGAGATTACAGAAAGAAATCAATGTTCACATGAAAGAAGCAACAGATGCACCTGAGTTATCAGAAGGACATCACGGACTTGCTGAAAAGAAGATGAATATGATTAAAGGGTTACGCGATAAGCATAAAGCTATTAAGGCAACTAAGAAAGAAGTGCCCGAAATCAAAGAAAAATAATGGAAGAATTTGTACAATTTATATCGACTCTATTAGCTTCTAGACAACAAGCTCATATTTTTCACTGGCAAGTTCAAGGAATAGGCTCAGATGCTGCACATAGAGCATTAGGAGTTTATTACGACGAAATCGTTGATTTAGCCGATGGATTAGTTGAGAGTTTCCAAGGTAAATACGGTATTCAAAGAGGGTATACCTCACCTGCTACCTTTAAAGAAGATGGTCAATTTGTAAATTACTTTGAAGCTCTAGCAATGTACGTAGAAACTATTAGAACTAAGATTCCACAAGACTCTTACATTCAAAATGAGGTAGATACGGTTGTTAAGTTGATTCAAACTACTAAGTACAAACTTATAAATCTGAAGTAATGGAAGAGGTAAAAGGTACTTGCTGTGGCAAATGCGGTCATGTTCACGCAAAAGGCACATCGTGCCCTAAACCTTTTTCAACAGGTAAAAACCACTGTAATAGAAGAACTAATGAAATGCATACTCTAGATGATGACGGACCTATAGAGTTTCATCAAGTAAGGGCAGACCATGTAGAGAATAGTAAAGGACTTTGGGCTAATATCAATGCTAAAAGAGCTCGCGGCGAAGCTCCAGCACGCAGAGGGTCAGAAGCTTATAAGAAAGCTGTCGCTGCAGGAAACAAGCTAAATGAAGTAGACGAGGTAAATGAATATTGTCCTCAATGTTTAGCGGAGTATATAATGGAAAATTACAGTAAGCTAAACGAAGCAGAATATAGAGGTAGAAAAGTTAGTCTAGGTAAGCCTTTCCTAACTCCAGGCGGACCAAAGAAGAGATCAGTGTATGTTAAGAATGCTAAAGGAAACGTAATAAAAGTTAATTTTGGCGATCCTAACATGAGAATAAAGAAATCAATTCCTGCACGCAGGAAGAGTTATAGAGCAAGACATCACTGTGAAAACCCAGGACCAAGGACAAAAGCTAACTACTGGTCATGTAGAGCGTGGTAAGGTTGATTGACATAGTAACAGAGATTAAAGAAGGAATTGATGATCCAGTTAAACCTGGCATCTTAAAGAATAGATTAGGTAAACTTTCATGTAGTCGAGTAAGATCTGCAAAAAGTAAGCTAAAAAATAAAGGTACGCATTATGCAAAAGCATTACAAAGATATCTAAATTACCATTGTTAAAATGATTAAGTTAAAAGATTTATTACCAGAATGTGAAGACTGTGGACGTGATTGGAATCACGGAGAAGACCATGAAGCTTCAATGGCTCACGGTGAATTGAAGAGCGCTATTTCAAATGCTTCTAAGATTGAAAGTATGATCGGTCAGGCAGATAATTTACCAGGATGGGTTTCTTCTTATATTACACTTGCTTCTGATTATTTAAGTTCAGTCGCTGATTTTATGGCAGGTCAATCTCAAGAAATGCAAAAGCCAGGACCAGGGTTCAATATGATGGAAGCTAAGAAACCTTCAGCAGGCTTAAGTAAAGAAAAAAAATCTGACGTAGTAAAGAAAGCTAAAGAAGGCAAAGATATCGGTAAAAAAGGAAAGGGTTTTGAAAAGGTAGCACAAGCAGCAGGCGGCGGTGAAAAAGGAAAAAAGATCGCAGCAGCAGCAATGTGGAAAAATGTCAAAAGATAAAACCAACAAAACATGAACTTAGACAAATTAAAAGGACACGTTCCAGATAGCGTAATTAGCCAGATTCCTGGTATCCAAGCTAAATTTGAAATTAATACTCCACTACGCTTAGCACACTTTTTAGCACAGTGTGGTCATGAATCAGGCGGATTTAAACTAGTAAAAGAGAATTTAAACTATGGTGCAAAAGGGTTGCTAGGTATATTCCCTAAATACTTTAACGCCGAATCAGCTGCACTATACGAACGCAAGCCAGAAAAAATTGCTAATATAGTTTACGCTAGTAGAATGGGAAACGGTGATAAAGCATCAGGCGACGGTTGGAAGTTTCACGGAAGAGGATTTATTCAATTAACAGGACACGATAATTACAAAGCATTTAGTGCTGCTATTAACGAAGATTGCATAGCTAATCCAGATTTGGTTGCTACAAAGTATCCTTTAGCATCAGCTGCATGGTTTTTTCATAAGAATGGCTTACATAAAATCGCTGACGAAGGCGCTACTGATGCAGCTGTAACTAAAGTAACTAAGAGAGTAAACGGCGGTACAATCGGTTTAGCCGATCGTATTAAACATTTTAAAGAATTTCATACATTATTAGCATAATATGGCAACAAGTAAAGAAATAATAAGAAGACTTATTTTGAAGGAAGTAGAGAGAATGGAACCAAGCGTACAGTCGTTTGAAGATGATCCAATTAACTTCTTATTAATGAAATACCCTACTTTAAAGGCAACTTTAGAGATGTTAATGACTCCAGCTTACAAAGACTACATTACAGGGATTTATATTTTAGCTCCTAAACCGACTACTTTCAAGATTGTATTGCATAATGGTCAGTTTTTCACTTTAACCTTCTTAGGTAAGGTATACGAAGCAACTATAGCAGGTAAGAAATTTTACTTACAGACAATAGGAGAAAGAGAGAGAGCAGTAAATGCTATAGCAAGATTACTTTCTATGGGAAATCCAGTAAAAACACAGGGAGCAGAGGGAGAAGAGCAGACAGCTAGCGAAGGTGAAGAGCCAGAAGAAGCTAGTGATGAATCGGCTCCAGCAGAAGAAGCAGCAGAAGAGACAGAATCTTAAAAAAGTATAGAGTATTACAAGACCCAGCACTAAAAGCTGGGTTTTTTGTTGGAAATACGAAATATTTTTATTATATTCTACATAAATAAACAATATGAGAACAAAGAGTATTATAAAGACAATGAAAACTATATGTGGTAAGGAATTATCATATTTAGAGACCACAGGCGAACCTAATAAGATGCATAGCACTGAAGGTCCTGCTATTACTTACGCAGCTTCTGAAAATAAATCACCAGAATATTACCTATTCGGTATTAAATATACTAAAATCCAATGGAAGAGCTTATTATCTCAAAATAAGCCAATGCCTGTAGAGAATGCAATGGGCTTTGATTCTGCTTACTAAACTATTTATAACTAAATAGTAATATGGTATTTAATATTCAAAAGTTCCTAAGCGAGAACAAATTAACAGGTCAATCTCAAATGAGAGAAGAAGACAATACTGGTTTAACTATGCCAGTTGGCGATGATGAAGAGATGTTTGGAGACGAGGAAGATCAAGACGACTGGACTACTGCAAGTACAGACGATGGCGATTTTGATCAAGAGCCAACTGCAAAAGACGTTAAGCAAAACGACGTATCTTTGACA